>Ga0233423_10000007_pt1 | contig 242210 bp, 245 predicted proteins | sample Watercolumn_Mata_FD_180713 | JGI IMG/M metagenome (GOLD analysis project Ga0233423, IMG submission 180713) | Freshwater microbial communities from Lake Matano, South Sulawesi, Indonesia - Watercolumn_Matano_2014_112_MG | ecosystem: Environmental > Aquatic > Freshwater > Lake | place... | reverse complement strand
GAAACTCTGGAAAGGCGTTCGAGCAGCTTTTGGCTTCATTTGACGGTTGGGAGGATATGTCTAGTGCCAGCGTTGATGTTATTTCTCATTCTATCAAAGCTGGCGGACTGGCTGTGGTTAAAGCCAGGTACATCAAGCAGGCGCTGGAAGAGATAAGGCGAAGGCGCGGTGATTTCGAGCTGGACTTCTTGAGTAAGCTGCCTGTGGGCGAAGCCAGGGACTGGCTGAGGCAATTGCCCGGTGTGGGCATGAAAACGGCTAGCTGCGTATTGCTTTTCTCTCTGGGTATGCCAGCTTTGCCGGTAGATACGCATGTTTTCCGTGTGGCTAGAAGATTGAGGCTGATAGACTTCCAAGTTTCCGTGGAGCAGGCACATGTTCTGCTTGAGAATCTGGTGCCGCCTCGGGATGTGTATAAATTTCACGTTCTGCTTATAGAGCATGGCAGGAGGATATGCAAAGCTCAGCAGCCCCGGTGTGGGGGGTGCGTGTTACGAGAAGTGTGTCCGGGGAAATACCCAAATCCTAATTCCTAAATCCCAAACAAATTCAAATACTTAAATAGCAATGACCAAAACATGACCGTTTCGAATTTAGAAATTTTAATTTTGACATTGTTTAGGGTTTGGTGCTTGCTATTTAGGGTTTCCCTGAGTGGTGGGGCTACATGTTTGGTTGAATCGGTGGGTTGCTAGCTCTGACGGGTAATCTGACCAGGAACTCAGTTCCCTGACCCAGGGTGCTCTTGATGTTGATGTCTCCTCCGTGGGACAGCACTATCTGTCTGGCGATGGCTAAGCCGAGTCCAGCGCCAGATTTGCCTGCCGATGGGTCAGCCTTATAAAAGCGCTCGAAGACATGCCGCATCTGCTCGGCGGGTATCCCTGGGCCGGTATCATTTACGGCGATTTCGACGAAGTTGAGGTGGGGTTGTCGGGCAATGACGTTTACCTTGCCACCTGATGGAGTGTGTTTCAAGGCGTTATCGAGCAAGTTGTTGAAGACCTGTTCCAGGCGGTCTATATCGCCGATTACGGGTGGCAAAGGCTCAATCTCTGTTTTCAGTTGTATGTTTTTATCTTCCGCCCGCATGAGGAAAATCTCATGGCACTGCTGCAGAAGTTCTTTCAAGTCTACTGGTTCCTTTGCCATGGTTATCTGACCTGATTCCAGCCGGGAAAATTCGAGCAGTTCCTCTACCAGCCGAATCATACGCTTCGATTCGTCCTCGATGACGCTGGCGGCTTTAAGCTGGGCTTCTTTGTCCCTGGCAGTTCCATCGACTATAGCCTGAGCAAACCCCTTGATGGAAGTGAGCGGACTTCTTAGTTCGTGAGAGACGTCGGCTACAAAGTCGCGCAGCATCTGCTGAGAATGTTTCACCTGCTTTGCCATTTGGTTGAAGCTCGTAGCCAGCCCCTTGACCTCTTTGGGTCCAGCCTCGGGAACCTCCTGTTCATAGTTGCCGTGGGCTATTTCTTCGGCAGCGTTTGTCACGCGTCTGATAGGGATGTATACGGAGCGAGCCAGCAGAACAGCTATAATTATGGAGACAGCCAGGGCAGCTAGTCCTGCCCAGAGAAATGGTTTAGCAAAGTCAGCCCAGATGGACAGAGCTTCTCTGCTGGGTAATGCCAGAACCAGGGTGTCAGGGTTATTGGGATTTTGAGGTTGGAATACTCCGATAAGTGGTTGGGCGACGAATATGAATCTTTCTCCGCCAGGTGCGACATAGATTCCGCGGTAAGCCACTTGCTTATTGACGGCTGGATTTTTGATTTCCAGCTTGGATGGTGGTATCCAGGAACTATCCTCGGGGATTGCCTGCCTGAGTATGATATTTTTAGAGTCCAGCAGAAAGATGTAAGTGCCGGTTTCCTGTGACATTTCCTGAAGATTAGCCCATGCCTGGTTCAGGGAGACTTGGCTTCTGGCTGCTGCTCTAAACTGGACGTAGATTGGCAGTGCAATATCTGCCAGGCGTGCCATCGCCAGCCTGTTGATTTGGTCACCAAGCAGAACTACAAGGGAGGCGGCGACTATGCTTAAGCATAGAACTATGATTAAAACATAGGTCAGTATAAGACGTGTACGCAGGCTCATCTAAACCTCTATTTGCGAAGCGGCTTTTTCTGAAGATAGAAGCTCCATCTCAGCCGCTGGATGCGCGTGATTTCGATGTCATCTTGTAGCCGATACCTCGGACTGTTTCTATTGAGGCGTTTGCTCCGCTTAGTTTGTTTCGGAGGTGGTTAATATGGATGTCGACAGTTCGCGTTTCTCCGTAGTAATCAGTTTCCCAGACTATCTCAAGGAGTCTGTCTCTGGTCAGGACAACTCCCTGGTTTTGAGCCAGGGCTGCCAGCAGGTCGAACTCCTTAGTTCGGAGTTTGAGTAATTCGCCATCTATAGTTGCTTCACGCCGGGCAGGGTCAATGCGCAGGTTGCCTACTTCTATGATTTCTCCAGACTTGAGCCCAGCCTTGTAGCGGCGGAGGATTGCCTTGACTCTGGCTATCAACTCTCTTGGGTTGAATGGTTTTGTTAGATAGTCATCGGCTCCCATCTCGAGCCCGACTATTTTGTCGACATCTTCTTTGCGGGCGGTAAGCATCAGAATGGGAATATCACTTTTCTTTCGTATCTCACGGCATACCTCAAAGCCATCGATATCAGGTAGCATTAAATCCAGGACGATTAGTGATGGCTTAACCGAGCCCAGTTTTGAAAGGGCATCGTTGCCTGTTCCTACCCCTTCTACACGATATCCCTCTTGTTCAAGGTAGAGCTTGGCGAGTTCTAAGATATTCGGCTCATCGTCGACGACCAGTATAGTTGTCATGACTTACCTCGGTAATTTAGTAAGTACGCAGTCTTCTTATTATATCTCAAAGTGTTTTGCTATGCTTGCGGTCCAGATATTGGTGAGCCAGGTTATGCCTGGCTCACCAATTGTTATCGATGCTTAGTTTGTCCCTTCAGACATTTAGTCTGGTGTGTCTACTGCTATCTTAGCGGCGCTGATTGTCCTGGTTGGCGGGCAGGTCCTAGCGGTGGGACATCAGGCTTGGCTTTTATCCAGGCTTTGAATGCATCAGCCTGCTGCTGAGTCCATGTGCCCTGATTTACTAGCTCCTGTAGTCTAGCGTCCAGCGCTTGTTCCCGAAGTCCGCTCTGGGCTTGCTTGAAGGCGTTTTCAAGGTCTTCCTCGTCGATGCCAAGAATCTCGGCGGCACGTGCGTTTATCAAGTCGAGACGCTCCTGTACGTTTTCAGTCCGTTCCCTTTGCAGTTCCGGTCGGACTTCTGGCATATCAGGTCTGGCTTCAGCCCATGCCTTGAACGCATCCATCTGCTCCTGCGTTATTTCACCTTCGTCCAGCAATTTTTTGAGTTGTACGGGACCAACTTTTGGTATATCCGCTGGTCTTGATTCCATCCATGCCTTGTATTCGTCTGCCTGCTGCTGTGTGATTATGCCCTCCTCCACGAGCCGTTCGCCTATCGTTGGTCCGATATTCGGGATGTCTGGTCTTGACTCCGTCCATTCCTTGAGCTGGTCTACCTGTTCTTGGGTTATGATGCCTTTCTCCAGTGCCTCCTTAAGCTGTCTTGGTGGGATGTTTGGCACATCTGGTCTGGCATTCATCCATGCCTTAAGCTCGTTAGCCTGCTGCTGGGTCAGCGTACCATCAGCTATTAATTCTTGAAGTCTGGCGTCGAGATTTTCCTGCCGCAATTCGGTTTGAGCCTGCTTTAGGGCGTCCTCAAGCTCTTGCTGGTCGATACCCAGTATACTGGCGACTTGGGCTATTAGAGCCCCCCGACGTTCTGGAGTTTCGTCTTCTTGAGCTAGTGCTATAGCCGGTGTGCTTGCAATGAGCATAACGGCAACCAGTACGGTGGCGAGAAGTAAGTTGTGGATTTTTCTCATTTTGTGTGACCTCCTTTCTTTTTTTTCAGTATGGCAAACCAGGGTGTTCCCCTGGCTTGCCGATGTTATCTGTTATTATTTGAATTATTCGCTCGGTGCTAGCATAATCGGTTTAGGAAGGATATCGTTGCCCCACTGGCTTGACCTACCGTTCAATTCATAGGTTCCGTGACCCCAGAGTATGGCGCCACCGCGACCTTTAGCATCGAGGTCAATGTTTACACCGGCAATGACAACGCGGATATTGCTCCCTTTAATACTGGCGGTGCCGCGCAGACCTGAGTACTGAATCCAACCATCGGGGAATTCCTTTTTTACGCCGTATCCTGTCACTTCGATTCTGGCATTGCCGGCAGCATCCTTGACCCACAGTGTGCCAGTGCCGCTAAGCTCGACGACACCCTTGCCAAACAGTATGGCTATGCCGTCTCCCTGGGCTTTCAGTGTACCGACACCGCTGGCGCTGACTTCGGTGCTGACATCGGTGCTGGTATCATCGGCATAGGCTGCCGGGGCGAAACCGAGGCTTGTTACTAGAACTATCGCCAGCAGCGCCAGGCTTAGTGTCCTCTTCATTTTCTTAAACCTCCTTTTTCTTCTTGACTGGAAGCTAACTCAGACCATGTTAGGGCCCTGCGTCCAAGGTCCGGGTTAACTTTAAGCCTAATATCAGTGTAGCAGTGGATTGTTGCCTCGGTTTTGCCGTTGTGTAAATTTTTTTGTAAAAATTATCTATAGTTAACCGATGTTATCTAAACTGACATTATCTACCTCTGTGAGAAAAGGCTGTATACAGAGCGAGTTTAAGGGTAAATGGGGAATCTATAGAGATAGCTTCGATGAAGCTTCGATGAAGCTGGCTTATTTTCTGATGTTGAAGGTGTAGGAGCAGGCTACAATCATAGCTGTGGCAAATAGTACCAGTATAAGAAATTCGACATAAATTGGCAGCAGTGAACTCGTCTCGCCGAAGGTACCCCAGCGCAGTGCGTCCACACCGTAAGTCAGAGGGTTTATATAGCTAAAGCCTCTCAGCCAGTCTGGAGCTGAAGTTAGGGGGAATAGGGCTCCGCTGGTGAAAAACATGGGCATAACTACCAGGCTCATGATAAAGTTGAAGCCTTCCATGCTGGTTATCAATGAGGCGATAAGCAGTCCAATACAGACCAGACCGATTGAGATGAGCACCATGGTGGGGATAAGTATCAAGAAAGATATTGGCGACAGGTGGACACCCACCAGGAATGAAAGCGGTAGCAAAATGAAGCCCTGTATGAGAGCACTTGTTCCACTACCCAGAGCCTTGCCGATGACTATTGAGGTGCGAGAGACAGGCGCTACCATGATTTCTTTGAAGAAACCAAATTCCCTGTCCCAAATGATGGAGATACCGGACCATACGGAGGTGAATAAGAGGGTCATGGCGACTATGCCCGGGAATATGTATGTTTGGTAACTCTGCGCGCCGGCGAGTTCTACGCCGCGCATGCCGCTGCCGAAAACCAACAGCCAGAGCAGAGGCAATATGAATGAAGAAATAATCCGTGACTTTTCGCGCCAGTATCTGAGCACTTCCCGGCGCCACAATCCGTAGATTTTCCTCAGCTCGCTCATCTGGCTTGTCTTCCCATCATCATGAATTTTTTGAACGGCGATTCGGCTTCTTCCGCTCTTATATCCCGACCTGTGTAATGGAGGAAAACATCATTTAACGTGGGGTGGTGGATAGATACTGAGCTGACTTCTACTCCAATCTCGGCGGCGGTTTTAATTAATTTTGGTATGAGTTTTTCTGCGTTTGAGACAGCCAGTCTTATGGTATCTTTCGACGAGTCTGTCTGAGGGGTGAGTCTGAGTTCAGTCAGCCTGGCGGCGAGTTTTTCTGGATGAGACGTGATAATGGTTATGACATCGCCTTTTAGGGCTGTCTTCAGATTAGCAGGTGTGTCGACGACCTTGATTTTGCCGTAGTCGATGATGGCGACCCTATTGCAAAGCTTGTCGGCTTCTTCCATGTAATGGGTGGTGATAATGATAGTGATTCCTGTGGTTCGGGCAAGGTTTTCGATGTATGCCCAGAGGTGCTCTCGGGTCTGAGGGTCAAGTCCTAGAGTGGGCTCGTCAAGAAAGAGGACATTGGGGTGGTGAAGCAAACCCCTGGCTAGTTCCAGTCGTCTTCTCATACCGCCCGAGTAGGTTTTCATGACAGAGTCAGCCCGGTCTTCTAATCCTACCAGGTTCAGGACATCAGAAATGCGCTTTTTGGTTAGCTCTGCGGGCATATCGTAAAGGCAAGCGTGAAGTTGCAGGTTTTCTCTGCCAGTGAGTCTGTCGTCGATGCTTGGGTCTTGGAAGACGATGCCGATGCTGCGCCTGACATCGGCTGGCTTCTTAAGTATATCGAAACCGTTTACAGCGGCATTGCCTGATGACGGCTTGATTATGGTGCACAACATGGAGATTATTGTTGTTTTGCCGGCACCGTTTGGACCTAGCAGCCCAAATACCTCACCATAATATATTGTAAGGTTTAGCTCATCGACTGCGGTGAGGTCACCGTATTTTTTGGTTAAATATTTGGTTTCGATGGCAGGTTTTTGTTCCATATGTTTCTACTATAAACCTTTGAATTTATGGGGCTGGTGGTGTGGGGGGTTACCTACTTGACGGAAGCCTGTTTGGCTGATAAAAAATACTTTCGTTTTCTGCCTTTTGAAGTCGTTTTATTGATATGGTTAGTCTATCCCCGGGGCGGGGAAATGTTGGCACATAGATGCCACTTGTTCGGCTATTTCCTTTTGTATCTTTTTGTCTTCAGGGTGTGAGAGCACCTTTATAATGAAAGAGGCAATCTGTTTCATTTCTTTGGTGCCGAAGCCTCTTGTTGTGATGGCTGGAGTGCCCAGTCTGATGCCGCTGGTGATTTGAGGTGGTCTGGGGTCGGAGGGAATGGCATTCCTGTTTACCAGGATACCGGAGTCTTCAAGGGCTTCCTGAGCGGCTAGTCCGGTTATCCCGGTTTGGGTGAGGTCAATGAGGATGAGGTGGTTATCGGTGCCGCCGGATATCAATCGTAAGCCATGCTGCTTTAATTCAGCGGCGATGACTTGAGCGTTTTCCAGAGTTGCTTTCTGGTAGGTGGCGAACTCAGGCTGCATGGCTTCAAAGAAGGCTATAGCTTTGGCAGCGATGGCGTGCATCAACGGTCCCCCTTGCATAGTAGGGAAAACGGCAGCGTCTATCTTCGAAGCCAGTCCTTCTTTGCACAAAATAAAACCGCTTCGGGGACCTCGTAAGGTCTTATGGGTAGATGAGGTAATTATTTGGGAATGAGGTATTGGGGATGGGTGTAAATTGGTAGCCACTAATCCGGCAATGTGCGCCATATCTGCCATAAGTAGTGCACCGGCGGCATCTGCTATGCTGCGGAAGCGGCTGAAGTCGATGGTTCTGGGGTACGCACTGGCTCCAGAGATAATAAGCTTTGGCTTGTGCTTCAGGGCTAGTTTTTCTATGTTATCGTAGTCGAGCCTTTCAGTTTCGGGGTCGAGTCCATAAGCGACAAAGTTATACCATTTTCCGGAGAAATTGGCTGGTGCACCATGAGTTAGATGTCCGCCATGGCTTAAACTCATTCCCATAACGGTGTCGCCGGGGTTGAGAAAGGCGAAGTATACTGCCATATTGGCTTGGCTACCACTATGGGGCTGGACGTTGGCGTGTTCGGCATTAAACAGCTTCTTGGCTCGCTCAATTGCTAAACTTTCGATGGCATCTATATTGGGGCAGCCGGCGTAATAGCGGTGTTTGGGATAACCCTCAGCATACTTATTGGTTAGAATGGAGCCTTGGGCTTCAAGCACCGCTCGGCTGGCATAATTTTCGGCGGCAATGAGGTTTACAGTTTCTTTTTGCCGCCTGGTTTCGAGCTCCAAAAATTGGTTGACTTCAGTATCTTGCTTGTCGTTTTTGAGCAATCCTTTATCTCCGCTACATTTAGAGAATGATACCACTAGCCTTTAAGTCAGGTCAACAGCACGATTCCTTGATAAAATTGCCATGCCTGTATATACTTTGACTAATTTGTTTGACGGAGGGCAAATTAATGAACTCGAATATCTGTAAGGTCGGCTTGGGCATAGCTGTGGTGGCAGTACTTTGTAGCGCTTGTTTGGTAACGCCCGAGTCGAAGGGAAACAAGTCGTCGTTAATCTCAGGTCTTGAGGCTGAGTATACCAGTGTTTACCCAAAGGGTGCTTCGGAAATCAGATGTGTTGTCTCGGACCCTGACGACGAGGCGTTGCAGTTCAAATGGTCATCCACTGGTGGCAGCCTAATAGGCGATGGAGCTACTGTAGTCTGGCAGGCGCCGAATGATTATGGTGATTATCACATTATGGTGGTAGCCCAGGGTAGTAATGGAGAAAGTGACGAAGCCACCTTAACCATGAGCGTGGTTCCCAGAGCGTATCGGGGTTGTTGTGGCGAGAAATAAGATGCTTTTGTTTATTGCAAGGAGAGTTGCAATTTCATTGACAGTATTTAGTTGAGATATACTTTTATGTAAGGAGGTAGATGAAGATGGACATTTTCAGAAGCGGCTTGGGTGTACTTCTGGTTGTGCTGGCTGTTGTGGCTATGCTGGCTGGTGCTTGTGGTCCACGTGAAGTGTCGCCGCCACCAGCGCTGACTGGTAATCAATCACCGGAAATTTCGAGTCTGACGGCAGCCCAGATGACGATTCATCCTTCGGGAAACGTTGAGATTCGGTGTGCCGCCTCAGATGCAAACGGTGACCAGCTAGACTTTAAGTGGACGTGTACTGGTGGTAGTTTTATCGGTGGTGGTCCTTCGGTGGTCTGGGAGGCTCCGCAGAATTATGGGACTTATACCATAACGGTCACCGTGGATGATAACAAAGGTGGTTGGGAGCAGGAGAGCTTGGATATAAAAGTTGGTCCTAATCAGTCGCCACAGATTTCCAGTGTGATTGCCAACCCATCTGGACTTTCATATGGAGGCAGCACAACGATCAAATGTATTGCTGTCGACCCTGATGGCGACGCAGTTGACTATAGCTGGTCGGCTAGTGATGGTGATGTCTCAGGGGTTGGCGATACGGTCACTTGGGTAGCACCGAAAAAGGCAGGGAATTTTAAGATTACTGTTATTGTCAGTGATGGCAAAGGCGGCGAAACCGAAGGTGTCGTAATAGTTCCAGTCTCGGCAGCCGTAGGCACAGTAATTATCACGCCGGTTGCTAAAGAGACCGGGACGGTGCGTTCAGATGGTGCTACAGACTATTCCAGGACATTAGCTGGAGATGATGAGCAGGACAGGGGTTATTGTGCTTTCTGGAGTTATGATGTTTGGAGCTTGGCGGAGAAGAAGATACACAGCGCCAGCTTGAAGTTCACTACTAAGTCTGTAGCCGGCAGTCCATTCCCTAGCACTACGGGACTTGGCGGGCTGCGACTGTGGAAGGTTACATACGCTGATGAATTACCAAAATTCCAATATACCGGCACTAATCTGAGAGATGTACCGCTTTTAAACAGTCCACCGAGCGTAATAGACGTAACTCAAGAAGTAACTAATGTTACCGCGGCATCTGTTGCCCGCTTTCAGGTAGAAGCTCTGTTCACGAAGGGGACGAATGGCAACCAAATCGCCCAATTTATTGAATGGTCAGACGTCGTTCTTGAGGTTAATTATTCAGAGAAGTAGGGCTATATTTTCTTAGAGAATAATTCATCAGGGCGTTCAATAAGGCGGTCACGTGACCGCCTTATTTATTCATTTTTCACTTTTTGACATATTGACGCTATAGTGGTAAATTATAGTGGTTAGCAGTCTTAATGGGAGAGTGCTAAAAATGTTGAAAGGTTTGACTCGGAGAAGAGAGACCGTTCTGAAGATAATAGTCAGCGAGTATATTGCTACTGCGGTACCTGTAGCTTCGGAGACTATTTTCCGCAATTATACGCTAGGAGTAAGCCCGGCGACTATCCGCAATGATATGGCATATCTTGAGCAGGAGGGCTATATTGCTCGACCTCATACATCATCTGGCAGTGTGCCTTTAGATAAAGGTTATCGATATTATGTGGAGTCGCTGGCTAAAGAAACAGAGCTTCCATTAGAGGACCAGTATCGAATTCGGAAACTTTTCCACGAGGTAGAGGAGGAATTTGAGAGATGGCTTAAGCTGGCAGCAGCAATTGCGGCACGATTGGTTAGAAATGCAGCTCTGGTTACTTTCCCTAAGTCGACACAGTGTAGGTTCAGACACCTGGAATTGGTGGGGTTGCAGGAGTTTGTGGCTCTCATGGTTTTGGTGCTCAGCGAGGCTATAATAAAGCGGCAGCTTCTATCTTTTGAGGAGCCTGTGACGCAAGAGCGACTAACAACTATGGCTAATAAATTGAATGCTACTTATGTGGGTTCAACAGGTTCAGAGATTTTGACTAAGAAGGTAGGACTCACCTCGGAAGAAGAACAGGTAGCTAAAGCTGTGGTTGACATAATGACTGCTGAGGATGAGTTGGAATACGAGGAACCTTATCTTGACGGATTACGCTTGATGCTAGGACAACCTGAGTTCGCTCATAAGGACAGGATGTTGAGCATTATGGAATTGATGGAAACGAAAGAATGGCTTAGCTCTGCTTTTGCCCAGCAGTCAAGTGATGTTGGAGTGCAGGTTGTGATTGGTGAAGAGAATCGAGACGAGACATTGCACGACTTGAGCGTGGTTTTCAGTCGTTACGGTATTCCTGGTCGGGTTGGTGGTACTATTGGGATAATTGGACCAACACGGATGGATTACCGTAGGGCTATTTCTACAGTGGACTATATGTCTGCGGTATTGAGCGATCTGGTGGCAGGAGTTTGCCGTGGCGATTAGAGATGTTATAAGGGGGTTTTATATTGACTGAAGAAGACAGAGTGATATCTGAGGGTGAAGAGTCTGAGTTGGGTGGAGATGATATTGGATCTCTAAGAGAAGCTCTTGCTCAGGAGAGAGAGAAGACTGAACGGTATTTAGCCAATTGGCAGAGGGCTGAGGCTGATTTTAGAAATTATAAAACACGCGAAGAGCAAGAAAAAAAGGACTTGATAAACTGGGCGAACTCCGCACTGGTTTGCGATATATTGCCGGTGCTGGATGCTTTTGACCGTGCTTTTGAAGGGGTTAATCCTAAGGACAAGGACCTCAGTTGGATTACCGGCTTTAGGCAAATTCAGAAGATGTTGTTGGATGTGTTGAGTAAACATGGTCTGGCTGAAATGAAGTGTTTAGGTGACACATTCGACCCGAGCTTTCATGAAGCAGTAGCCCAGCAGGAAGGTGCGGAAGGTGTAGTGCTGGATGAGGTTCGAAAGGGATATAAGCTGAAGGATAAGTTACTTCGGGCTTCACAGGTGGTGGTGGGTACTGGTGATGAATCATCGACAGCGGAAGCGGCTAAACAGGACGAATAATATCCAACCAGGGAAACGGAATAGAGAGATGATAGTGGTCATAAAGAATCTAGTGTCAGAAGGAGGAAAAGATGGGCAAAGCAGTTGGTATTGATTTAGGCACCACATTTAGTCTGGTAGCTGTTATTGAGGGTGGCGAGCCTAAAATAATCCCCAATTCAGAAGGAGAGAGACTTACGCCATCGGTAGTAGCTATTGATAAGAAAGGCGAGCGGCTGGTGGGATTATTGGCAAAAAGACAGGCAATCACCAATCCAGAGAATACTGTTTTCAGCGTCAAGCGACTGATGGGGCGCAAATTCAAAGACGCTGAAGTCCAATATGACATAAAGCGGTTACCTTACAAAATAGTCGAGGCAAGCAATGGTGATGCTTGGGTGGTGATGGGGGGCAAGCAGTACAGTCCACCGGAAATCTCGGCTATGATTCTGCAGAAGCTGAAAATAGATGCTGAAGCTTACCTCGGAGATAAGGTTACCGATGCAGTAATTACAGTGCCGGCATATTTTAATGATAGCCAGCGCCAGGCGACAAAAGATGCTGGCACCATTGCGGGATTAAATGTTATACGTATAGTGAATGAGCCAACCGCCTCGGCTTTGGCTTATGGGCTGGAAAAGAAGGGGGAGGAAACTATTGCTGTTTATGACCTTGGCGGTGGCACATTTGACATTTCCATACTTGAACTCGGTGAGGGTCAATTCCAGGTTAAGTCGACCAACGGCGATACTCATCTCGGCGGCGACGATATTGACCAAAGAATTATGGACTGGCTGTGTGATGAGTTTAAGAAGGAATCGGGTGTGGATTTGAGACAGGACAGGATGGCGTTGCAGCGGCTAAAGGATGCTGGCGAGAAAGCTAAGCGAGAGCTGTCTACAGTGGGGCAGACGGAGATAAACCTGCCCTTTGTAACAGCCGATGCTTCCGGTCCCAAGCATATGAATATAACCCTGACGCGGGCGAAGCTGGAGCAGCTGTCCATGGACCTGCTGGAAAAGAGTATAGAACCCTGCCGCAAAGCCTTAGCTGATGCCAAGCTTACTGCAGCTCAGGTAAGTGATGTCATTCTGGTCGGTGGTCAAACAAGAATGCCGAAGGTTCAGGAAATGGTGCGCCAGTTTTTTGGCAAGGAGCCAGTTAAAGGCGTTAATCCTGATGAGGTGGTGGCGTTGGGCGCTGCGATTCAGGCGGGTGTGCTTAAGGGAGATGTAAGAGATGTTCTCCTGCTTGATGTTACGCCGCTCACTTTGAGTATTGAAACGCTGGGTGGTGTGGCTACATCACTTATTCCTCGGAACACCACTATTCCTACTAGGAAGAGCCAGATTTTTAGCACGGCGTCTGATAATCAGCCCAGTGTGGAAATACATGTGCTGCAGGGGGAGCGTCCTATGGCGACAGATAATCGGACTCTGGGACGTTTCATACTTGATGGTATTTTGCCGGCGCCGAGAGGTATACCTCAGATTGAAGTCACGTTCGATATTGATGCTAATGGTATTTTGGAAGTCCGGGCGCAGGACAAAGGCACTGGCAAGGAGCAGAAGATTACCATTACCGCCTCCAGCGGTCTGAGCAAGGATGAAGTGGCGAAGATGTCTAGGGAAGCCGAGGCTCATGCTGCTGAAGATAATAGGAAAAAGGAAGAGGTGGAAACTCGAAATACGGCTGACACCTTGATTTATACTGCTGAACGGACGCTACGCGAACAAGGAGACAAGATTCCTGCTGACCTGAAGCAGGAGATGGAGGGCAAGATAGCTGCAGTACGTTCGGCTCTTCAGGGTACGGATGTGAATTATGTTCGCAGTACAACTGAAGAACTGTCTCAAGCGATGCAAAAGATTGGTGCTGCTGTTTATGGACAGGCTGGAGCACCACCTCCACCTGGTGAAGCCCCCGGTGGTGAGGCTCCTGGTGGACCTCCCGGTGGTGATGAGGGCACGGTAGAAGGCGAGTTCAGGGAAGTATAGAACTACTTCGTTTTTGGTTCTAGTTCTTGTGGCGGCGGTTTAGGTGCATTGGATGCGTCGCCGCCGCTTAGTTTTTCAGCTGGATAAATATTCTGTGGCAAGACGTCTGAAGTTGGTAATTCGATACCTCCTGATATTGACAGCATAGCCAAAAATCAATAATATAGGCGGCAAGACCGAACTGAGGGAGGTTTATTTTATATGGCGAAGAAAAGCATAACCATAAGTAGCGTGGTCGCAGGTATTATAGCTATAGTCGCTGGTGTATTAATTCTGTTTAACTGGCTACCTCTTTACATCATTGTTGGTGTTTTCCTTATTATTTGGGGTGTTCTGGCTGTTGTAAATAAGTAACAGTGGTTCTGTTTGGTGTAAGTGGTATTTCACTCGGGTTGAGGTTATTGCTTATTTTGAAAAGGAGGTAATCTGTTATGTTTGGCATCACTATACATCCCATAGGCAGTTTAATATTTGGTATATTGACTCTCATCTTCGGCATTATCGTTATGATTTTTCCTAGGATATTAAACTATCTTATTGGTATTTATCTGATTATAGTCGGGATATGGACTATAATTCTGGCTATTTAGCTTCGTAATAGATAAAGGTTAGTTGTTTTTTGTTTTGTTTGAAGCTGTGTTAGACTAAGGTGTGCTTTACCTGGGCACATGTGGCTTCAGCTATAATGACTGGGTAGGTAACTTCTATCCCCGTGTGATGCCTCGTCGGGAGTGGCTTAGTTACTATGCCCGAGAATTTAATGCTCTCGAGCTAAATTCTACATATTATGCTTTACCCAAGCCTTCTGTTCTGGAAGCTATGGTTGGCAAGACCGGGGCAGGTTTCTTGTTTTCAGTTAAGGCAAATCAGGAGATGACGCATCAGCGTCAGCAAGATAATAGGGTTTTCTTGGCTTTTGTTCACATGCTCCAACCCTTCATTGATGCTGGCAAGTTGGGCTGTGTGTTGGCTCAATTTCCATATAGCTTTGCTTGTAGCCGTCAGAATCGTGATTATCTGGCGCTTTTTCGTGAGTGGCTAAGGGATTTACCTTTGGTGGTGGAGTTCCGCAACGCTCAGTGGTTGAAGCCGGAAGTTTTCGATTGGCTGCGAAGCAGTAATATTGGTTTTTGCTGTGTTGATGAGCCGCAGTTGCCAAATCTCTTGCCGCCGTTGGCTGAGGTTACTGGCGATATTGGCTATGTGCGTTTTCACGGACGTAATGCAGATAAATGGTGGCAACATGTGCACGCTTACGAAAGGTATGATTATACGTATTCAGCCGAAGAGTTGAAAGAATGGCTGCCGCGTGTACGCAAGCTTAACAGTCTCACTGAAAAGACTTTTGTCTTTGCCAACAATCATTGGCGTGGTCAGGCGATAGGCACTATACGCCAGCTGCGTCTCATCGTTGACTAGCTTGCTTTCATAGTTAGCATAGGCTAGAATGATTTCTACATCATATAAAGATAGGTTTGTGGGATGACTGATTTTACTGAGCTTTATGAACGCTTGAAGCAAGAGCAGATGCAGTTAAATTCTGAGCTTCAGAGGCTGAAGGCTGAGGAAAAATCCGCTGATGAGCAGCGGGAAGGCAGTCCCTTTGGGAAGAGAGAGGAAGGGGCTACTGAAGCCTTCGAGTTGGAAAAGAGACTATTGCTGGAGAGACGATTGACTGATGCTCTAGCTGATGTGGAGCACGCTCTGAAAAAATATGAGGCTGGGACCTATGGTATATGTGACCTCTGTAATAAGCCCATAGAGCCAGCCAGGCTTGAGGCATTGCCGCAAGCGAATTTATGTCTTCAATGTAAAGCACACCAGGCGAAGAATGCCAGAAGTAGAACGGCAAGGTAGCTGGTGGCGGGGAGGATTATTCCTCATCATCGCTGCCTTGGTGGTGACGTTAGACCAGATAAGCAAGCTGTGGGTCAACTCTCATTTAGAGCTCTATGAAACGATTCCTTTGGTTGGCTGTCTAAGCTTGACTTATGTACGAAATACCGGCTCGGCGTTTGGTTTTTTCGCAAATCAAGTTTTCCTATTAACTCTGGTCTCTATAGTGGGGCTAGTGACTATTCTGCTTTTCTATCGCTATCTATCTAAGTCTAATATATTGGGCATCTTAGCTTTGAGTTTGATTTTTGGTGGCGCTGTGGGCAATCTGATAGACAGGATGCGTCTTGGCTATGTGACTGATTTTGTCGATGTTCGCCTGTGGGATGATTTTCACTGGCCAGCATTCAATGTTGCTGACTCAGCCATAACAGTTGGTAGTATAGTGCTGATTATTTTTATTTTCTTGGCATTTAGAAAGGGAGATGGAAGTTCCTCTGGAGCCCGAAGTTAAAATATTGCAGGTTGTCGAGCCAGCGATTCGCCTGGATAAATACTTGGCTAAGGAATACCCTGAGTTTTCACGTTCGCGTCTTCAGAGGCTGATTGAGCAGGGCTATATTTTAGTTAACGATTGTGGAGCCAAAGCAAGCCAGAAGTTGAACGTTGGGGATAAGATTTGTGTTATGTTGCCGCCTCCCGAACAGCTTTCCCTTGTTGCCGAATCTATTCCTGTGGATGTGGTCTATGAGGATGACGACCTTCTGGTGCTAAACAAGCCAGCTGGGTTAGTTGTGCATCCGTCACCTGGACATACTGTCCATACTCTGGTCAATGCGCTTTTGGCTCATTGCCCTGGTTTGCTAAGTTTTGGCGATGTCATGCGGCCGGGTATAGTTCACCGTTTGGACAGGGATACCTCCGGGCTGATGATTGTTGCCAAGAATAGCTCCGCCCAGCAATATCTGATTAATCAATTCAAGGCGCGGTCAGTGTCCAAGGGTTATCTGGTCTTGGTCAAAGGTAAACTGACTCCTAGGCAAGGCATTATCGATGCTCCTCTTGGTCGTGACCCTCACAATCGCAAACGGATGTCGGTAGTAGCTGGCGGCAGGCAAGCCAGGACTAGATATAAGGTTAAGGAATATCTAAGTGATTATGCTTTACTTGATGTTACCACCGAGACTGGACGAACCCACCAGATACGCGTCCATTTAGCAGCTATAGGCTACCCGGTCGTAGGTGACCGGGTGTATGGGGTAAGGTCAGACTTTGTTGAGCGACAGTTTGTCCATGCCTACAAGTTGGGCTTCCGTTTGCCTATCAGCGGCGAATATCGTGAGTTCGCCTGTGAGTTACCTCCAGACTTGAAGCAAGCCATAAGACTTATAATGGGGTTAAAGGTTTGAAATTTTTTACCTTTTTCTATTGCTTAATCCATATATAATGTGTTAAATTGTATCTGAAGAGAGGTATTGAAGATGCCGGGTGCTGATAAGTCTTTTGAACAGATTAAGAAGGGTCAAATGGGGCGTGAGAGTGAACTATTTTCACAACTAATGGGTAAGGCTGGCGAATTTGGTGATTTGGAAACTTTTGAGGCTGATTCCGCTGTTCGGCGGAACGAGTTGCTATTTAAAATCCAAAACGATATGGAGGATACCAAGAATGCCTTGAGGCAGGCTGAACAGCTAACTGAGCGGCTGAGACGAAGATTGAGTGAACTTGAAGGCATGTACCGTATCCTGACCAAAAAATGAGGATTTGGTAGCAATCTATTAACTGTTCTTTGTATCTTTCCGGGGGTATTTCCCAATTACATAAGCTTTGTGGCATGAATTGTTGTCTTAAGTAAAGAACATGTGGTAAACACTAATGTTCTTCAAGAGGAATCAAAGGTGGAGAAGAAGCCGCGAGAGTTCGCCTTAGAGTATGCTGGCTTCTGGATTAGGCTGGGGGCGGGTGTCATTGACCTCTTAGTTTTGGGCTTTCTTGACGGCTTTATAGTCTATTTCTTCCCGGCGCCTGGAATTTGGGTGACCAGCGGGCTAGTAATATCGGTTGCTTATTGGTTGGGCTTTTGGGTATGGCGGGGTCAGACGCCGGGTAAGATGGCTGTGGGGGTAAAGATTATTAGAACTGATAGTTCTCCCATTAAGTGGCAATGTGCACTGTACCGTTTTTTGGGATACATTGTCTCGATATTAACTCTGTTCGTAGGTTTTATCTGGGTTGCCTTTGATGGTCGCAAGCAGGGATTGCATGATAAGTTAGCTGATACATACGTGGTGAAGCTGCCGGTGAGGCAGGTAGCGTTCACAGGGTCTTATGCTCGAGGTGGAATTGGCTGTGCCTGAGGCAGCAGTACGGGTTCGTTTTGCCCCCAGTCCAACCGGCTATCCTCATTTAGGTAATATCAGGACGGCGTTGTTTAACTGGGCGTTTGCCCGGCATACCAACGGCGTTTTTATTCTGCGCATTGAGGATACCGATGTGGCTCGCCTGGTGGAGGGAGCGACAGATGTCATTTTGGAGAGCCTGCGCTGGCTGGGGCTAGATTGGGACGAGGGTCCTTATTTTCAATCACAGCGACTTGAGCTTTACCGTGAAGCGGCTGATAGGTTGCTGAAGAATGATTTTGCTTACCATTGTTACTGCTCTCCTCAGCGGCTGGAGTCGATGCGTCAGGAGCAGATGAAACGAAAGCAGCCGCCGGGCTATGACCGCCGCTGTCGCAACCTTACACAAAAACAAAAAGCTGAAATGGAGGCAAGCGGGATTATCCCTGTGTTGCGTTTCAAGTCACCTCTGGAAGGACAGACCTCTTTTGATGATTTGCTGCGAGGTCAGATAATTTTTGAGAACAGCACACTTGATGATTTCGTTCTCCTTAAATCTGACGGCTATCCTACCTATCATCTGGCAAACATAGTTGATGACCATGCGATGGCGATTTCGCATATTCTCAGGGCTGATGAGTGGCTATCAAGCACGCCGCGTCATGTATTGCTGTATCAAGCGATGGGATGGCAGCCACCACAGTTTGCCCATTTGCCTATGATTCTGGGAACAGACAGGTCGAAGCTGAGCAAACGTCATGGTGCTACGGCTATCACTGAATATCAAGAGCAGGGTTATTTACCTGAGGCAATGTTCAATTTTTTAGTTCTGCTCGGCTGGGCTCTGGATGACAAGACGGAGCTTTTGACGAGAGATGAAATAGTGAAACATTTCTCTCTGGAACGGATAAGCAAAACTGCGGCTGTGTTCAATAGAGATAAGCTCGATTGGATGAATGGGGTTTATCTGCGAGGTTTGAGTCTGGAAGAGTTTGTCCAGCGAGCCATGCCCTTTTTGGAAAAGAACTTACCTGCGGAAATCAGCCGTCCACTAGACATTGGATATATTCACCAGCTTGGACCACTTGTCCAGGAGAGGGCTAGAACTCTGGCTGAAGTGCCACAGCTCAGCGAGTTCTTCTTTGTAGATGACCTGGAATATGATACCAAATTGCTCTTGGGCAAAATCGACAAAGCTGAAGCGATTAAAAGTCTCCAGGCTTCGGTTGCTAAGATGGAGGGTTTGAGTGAATGGGATGCGGCTTCGCTAGAGGCTGTTTTTCGACCATTGGCTGAAGAGCTTAAGTTGAAGACCAGCGTGTTTTTTGGGCTGCTGCGCGTGGCGGTTACAGGAAGAACAGCAGCTCCACCTCTATTTCAGACAATGGAAGTATTGGGCAAGGAGCGGTGCCTTAAACGGCTCAAGGCAGCTTTAGGTAAACTTTCGGCTTTTGAGACTGTCTAGAGCTTCTGACAGTTGGGGCAGAAGTAGCTGCCGCGGTTTCTGATGGCAAGGCGCTGTATGGGTGTGCCGCAGACGGGGCATGGCTTGCCGCGGCGGTGAGCCACGCTGAAGTTGAAGTGGGCAGTGCCCAGCTGACCACCGGGGAGTTTATAGGTATCAACGCTGGCGCCTTTGCTATTGATTGCCAACCGCAGGACGTCCACGATGGCTTTGTGAAGGTTTCCGATTTCTTGTGGTGACAGGCTATTTGCTTCTCTAAGCGGGTGAATTCTGGCGGCAAACAAAGCTTCGTCAGCATACATGTTGCCGATGCCAGCGATAAAAGCCTGGTCGAGCAGCACAGCTTTTATCGGTGCCTTGTGTTTCTGCAATCGCTGGACCAGCGTCTCGGCAGTGAATTTTGGAGTTATTGGCTCAGGTCCGAGCTTGCCTATTATGGACTGTTCATCTTTTATCAGCCAGATGTTTCCTAACCGCCTGCGGTCGGTGAAGACAATCCGGCTGTTGTTATTTAGATGTAAGATGACTCTGGCGTGGCGGTCGGCTTGTTCTGGATTCAGCAGCAGAGCCCCGGACATTTTGAGGTGGATAATCAGCACTTCGTCGCCTGATAGGTGGAAGATGAGATACTTGCCACGGCGCTCGAGGCTGGTTATCTTTTGCCCTATCAGTTTTTGGCGAAACTCTTCGACCGAAGGCTGGCGTACCAGTTTAGCATCGAGGACTGTAACATCGGTGAATCGCCTGCCAATTATGTGTAGGGAGAGTTCGTTCTTTATGGTTTCTACTTCAGGCAGTTCAGGCACTCTTTTGATAGCCACCTTCGTTATAATGTTGCTACTAGACACCTGTATTGTAGCCTAAAGTGCTTGTGTGTTAAATAGTTGCTGGCTATAATCTTTGGGTAAAGATGCCACGTTTTGTTCTAACCGAAGGAGAGGTATGAACTGCAAGAGAAAGCTTGCACTGGTTGTTTGTAGCGTGCTTGCTGTTATGGTGGTGTTGAGCTGCGCCAGCCCAGCGCAAGAATATTTTAATAAAGGTAACGAATACTTCGAGCAGGGGCGATATGATGAAGCCATAGCGGAGTACACCAGGGCGATTGAGCTTGAACCCCAGCGTGCTGAGCTTTATTACCGGCGTGGTAATGTGTATTTGGAGAAGGGGCAGTTTCAAACAGCTATAGCTGATTATGATAAGACTATTGTGCTTGAGCCAGAGTTTGCCCTGGCTTATAACAGCAGGGGGCAGGCGTATGCCATGATGTCGCAGTTTGATAGAGCCATGGCTGATTACGACAAGGCTATAGAATTAGCCCCGGAGCTGGCTGTTGCCTATGATAACCGTGGGCTTATGTATCGTAACAAAGGGGAGTTCGACAAGGCTATAGCTGACTTCACTAAGGCAATAGAGTTAGACCCTAATCTAGCCAGGGCATATTTTAATCGGGGTTACACTTATAATAAAAGGGGCGATGTGTCTCAGGCAAAAGCTGATTTGAATAAGTGTATTGAAATATCCACCGACCCTGCGCTCACCAAGGCAGCCAAAGAGCTACTGGAGAGGCTGTGAAATAACCTTTTGGTTATTTCTTAGAATATGCTAGGCTTATCCCATCTCTGCCCAGTTTTTGCCCAGCTTCATGTCTATCTTCAAGGGCACGGCGAGCTTCAAGGCTTGAGGCATTATTTCAGAGACCAGTTCTTTCATCTTGTCTATTTCTTCTGGCGGTACTTCAAAGAGGAGTTCATCATGAACCTGAAGTGTCATTTTGCTTCGTAATTTCTGTTTTTCCATCTTGCGGTGAAGGTTGACCATGGCGATTTTGATGATATCAGCGGAGGTGCCCTGTACCGGCATGTTTATTGCCATTCTCTCAGCAGCTTCTCTAATCTGTCGGTTTGGCGAGTTGATTTCAGGTATGTAGCGCCTTCTGCCCAACACTGTCTGGACGTAGCCCAGCTCTCTAGCCTGGCTCTTGGTGTTTTCGATATATTCTTTGACCTGGCGATATTTCTCGAAGTAAGCGCTTATGAATTGGGCAGCCTCTTCTCGGCTGAAGCTGGTGGCTTGCTCCAGACCATAGTCGCTCATGCCGTAGATGACACCAAAGTTCACCGTTTTAGCTACGCGGCGCATTTCAGAGGTCACCTTGTCCGGAGGGACATTGAAAACCAGGGAAGCGGTGGCGGTGTGCACATCTTCGTCTCTGAGGAAGGTGGCGACAAGCTCCGGGTCCTGAGAGATGTGAGCTAATGCCCTTAGGTCGATTTGGGAGTAGTCGGCGGACAGAAGTTGCCATCCCGGCTGGGCGATGATGGCTTGCCTTATTTTGCCACCCAGCTCGCTTCTTATAGGAATATTCTGCATGTTTGGCTCGCTGTAGGAGAGGCGACCGGTAGTTGTGCCTGTCTGGTTGAAGCTGGTATGGAGCCTGCCTGTTTTAGGGTTGACCAGGGCAGGTAGAGCATCGGTGTAAGTTGACTTCAGCTTGGCAAGCTGGCGGTATTGCAGAACAAATTCGATTATGGGATGGGTTCCCTTTAGCTCCTCGAGTATTGAGGCTTCGGTGGAGTAGCCGCTTTTTGTTTTGCGCGGCTTGGGAAGCCTCAGCTCTTCAAAAAGGATTCTGGATAGCTGCTGTGACGAGTTTATGTTGAATCTGTAGCCGAGGCTGTTGTAAACCTCGGCTTCCAGCCTGAGCATTTCCTTACCTAGGCTGTGAGACATATCTCTTAGCAGTTCGACGTCGATAGCCACCCCATTTCTTTCCATGGCTACCAGCACCGGGACTAATGGCATCTCCACTTCGCTGAAAAGCTGCCATAGCCCTTCTTGTCGCAGCTCAGTGTCGAGCACGCTTTTAAGCCTTAGAGTGATATCGGCATCGGCACAGGCATAGTCGGCGACCTGTTCTATGGATATCATAGCCATAGAAAGCTGTTTGGCTCCTGTGCCGATTAAGTCAGTGATGGGGGTCATCTCAACGCCGAGTTTATTGAAAGCCAGCGCTTTGAGCCCGATGGATTTTTCACCCAGCAGGTAGGCAGCAATCATGGTATCGAAGCTCAGATTCTCCAGCTTCATGCCGTATTCGGCAAGCACCGTCATGTCAAATTTACCGTTTTGAGCTATTTTGGGGATTTTAATGTCTTCGAACACGGGTTTGAGCCTGGCAATTACCTGGGATAATGGCAGTTGGGATATCTGGCTTAGCCCACGATGTCCCACCGGTATGTAGTAGGCTTCACCCGGTTGTGAGGATAGCGAGATACCGACGAGCTCACAAGCCATGACTTCTTTGGCGGAAGTTTCCAGGTCAACGGTGAATTCCTTGGCGGCTAGTGATTGGGTGACAAGTTTATCCAAGGCTTGGTCATTGTCAACTATGTGGTAGTCCTTTTTAGATAGGGGTTTGCCGGTAGCTACAGTTGGTGTCCCTTCCATCTCCTCTGGTAGTCTGGACAGCAACTGGACGAATCCCAGTTCGCGGAAAAGCTCGACCACCTGTTGTCTGTCGTAGGCGCTGACCTGGCAAGCATCCAGATTCAAGGTTATGGGGACATCGGTAACTATTGTCGCCAGCTCCTTATTTTGAAGAACCTGGTCCTTGTGGTCGCGTAGCGACGCCTGTAATTTCTCAGGGGTTACTTCGTCGATATGGGCGTAAATTCCCTCAAGGCTGCCGAATTGATTAAGCAGCTTGACTGCCGTCTTTTCGCCGATGCCGGGGATGCCCGGAATATTATCTGAGGGGTCGCCGGTGAGAGATTTGAAGTCGGCGAGTTGTCCGGAAGATATGCCGTATTTCTGCTCTACGCCTGCCTCATCGTAGATTACGGTATCGCTGAAGCTTCGTCTCGGAGACATTACCTTTGTGCTGGGTGAGACAACCTGGAGCATGTCGTTGTCGCCGGTAACGATAAGTGTATCTGCGTTTTGCTGACCAGCCTGGCGGCTCAGTGTACCTAGAACGTCGTCAGCCTCGTAGCCATCGATTTCGAAGGCGGGAATATTGAAGGCATCTACCAGTTGATGAACACGCTTTATCTGGCTGACAAGCTCCTCGGGAGTTTTGGGGCGTTGAGCTTTATAATCCTCGAATTTCTCATGTCTGAAGGTCGGTGTGGGTGGGTCGAAGGCAATAGCCCAGTGAGTTGGCTTGATTTCGTTCAGCACCTTGAGCAAGGTGCTGGCAAAGCCCTGGACGGCGTTGACCATTTCCCCGGTTCTGGATAGCGTCAGGGGAGGGATGGCGTGGAAAGCCCGGTGTACCAGTGCATTTCCATCGAAAAGAAGTAGCAGTGGTTTTTCCTTAGCCATATTTTAAACCTTTTACTGCCATGTCATTCTGAGCCCCTCTCCCTCTGTCATTCTGAGCGTAGCGAAGAATCTCACCATCTCCCCCACCGAGATTCTTCGGTCATCCTTCCCATTCAGGAAGGACTCTCTCAGAATGACACGAAACGACAGATTTGAACTCATTATATAACAGGTTGCCGGTGGTTTAATTCACCTTTAGTTACGAGGAGGAAGTTTTTCCAATAGAGTTCCTCTAAGCTTGACGAAGATCTCGCCAAGATATGCGCTAATTTCTGGTTCAGTCTCGATGAACTCCCGATAAAGTGCGTCAAAATCGATCGTTTTTTGATAGTCAGATGGATGTGGTACCCTGCCTTTCTCCTTATCGACATCTGTTGTTTTATTAGGTAATACTTCTGGTCCACAGTGCGCAAAGTAATTGCGAATGGCGTTTAGTTTGCGCAGTTTCTCCACCTTATTCTTATCAATCTCTGGCACAATTTTCTCAAGGATCGATATTCTTAACCCGAAATTGAAGGATTGGTTATAAAGCAATTCGAAAAAGAAGTCTTGCCTTACTTTTTTGAAGTAATGTTGGGAGATAATAGCGTTTATAAGAGTCTCCAAATTTATGAATGACTCAATTACTTCTCCACGAGCCTTAGTAATTTCGTCAGGGTTCATATTTAACTTCCATAGAGTTGAGTTTAAGTTCAATCATGGTTTTAGTATATCTAACCTTTGATTAATTATACTTTTAGCTGAACATTGCAAGTACGGATGAAAGAATTGCTGTGGCAGAAGCCACCCAGTATCCTATTGCTTGAGTCTTATGCTCTTTGTTAGTTGTTTGATTATAGTCGTCAATGTAACCATTAAAATCAGCAACAAACTCCTCTAATGGCTGGTCAACATCTGATCCAGCTATTTTGACTTCTATCTCTATACCTGGCCTTTGTTTTAACGGCCTTTTATTTATGTGGAAATGCGAGATGCCGTTGCCTGCCATTTTCCATTGGAAACATCCTAGAGCAAGAAACATAATAGCAAAAATAAGCCAGATTGCAGCGAGCCACATTATAACAGCCTCCTCGCAGATTCATTCGTTTTTCTAAATTTTTAGGTCATCTACACTCCAAGTCGCCACCTTCTTGAATACAATTCTATCATATTAGCTGCCATGTCATTCTGAGCTTTTCTCTATGTCATTCTGAGCCCTTCGTCGATAAATTTCCTCAGGATAAACTCCGCGAAGAATCTCACCATCTCCACCACCGAGATTCTTCGGTCATCCTTCCCATTCGGGAAGGGCTCCCTCAGAATGACACAGAATATTCAGATTCATTATATAACAGTTGACAGCCGTGGTATACTATTGCTCATTCCTCAGAGGGGGTTAAGTTGAAGACAAAGGACTTGCTTTCTGTAGCCGATTTGAGCGCTGCGGAGACTGAGAAAATTATTGTCCGAGCGCTGAAAATGAAAGGTGGACCGGCGCCGCAATTGCTGTCTGACAAGATACTGGCTCTCGTGTTCGAGAAGCCGTCTTTGCGGACACGGGTTAGTTTTGAGGTGGCAGTGCATCGGCTGGGTGGTTATTGCTTTTATCTGTCGCCAGATGAGGTGGGTCTGGGCAAGCGAGAGCCGGTTTCCGATGTGGCTCGTGTGCTCAGTCGCTATGTCGATGGTATCATAGCCCGTACCTTTTCACACCAGAATCTGCAGATGCTGGCACGTCACTCGACTGTGCCGGTGATTAACGCTCTTTCAGATTTGGAGCACCCGTGTCAGGCTCTGGCTGATATATTGACCATTCGCGAGAAGAAAGGGAAACTCAAGGGCTTGAATCTGGCATTTATCGGCGATGGCAATAATGTGGCTAATAGTTTGCTGCTGGCGGCGGCACAAACGGGAGTTAATTTTTGCATTGCCTCTCCTGCTGGCTATGAAGTGAATGATGAGATATTACGGGTGGCGAAGGGATTTGCAGCTGGTAGCGGCAGCCAAATACTCTCGACCGAAGAGCCTGAGCAGGCGGTGAAGGACGCTGACATCGTCTATACAGACGTTTGGACGAGCATGGGACAAGAGACTGAAGCTGAAAAACGTCGTAAAGCCTTCGATGGCTATCAGGTTGACATCCAGCTATTGTCTTTAGCCAAGAAGGATGTTATATTTATGCATCCTCTGCCAGCTCATCATGGTGAAGAGGTTGCTGTTGGGATTCTGGACAGTAAATGCTCGGTGGTCTTTGACCAGGCAGAAAACAGGCTCCACCTACAAAAAGCGTTGCTGGCTGAGATGTTTGGCAAGGCTGGACGCACCCGCTAGCAAATGCTATTCTTTTATTATCCAGTCATTATCCCTAGAGTTAGTAAAATATGAGACCTGTTGTAGCTATAGTTGGTCGAGCCAACGTGGGCAAGTCGACATTGTTTAATCGTCTGGTAGGTGGGTCGGTGGCTATCGTTGAAGACTTACCGGGGACGACACGTGACCGTGTCTTCGCCGATGTTTCCTGGCAGGGGCAGGAAGTGACTCTGGTTGATACCGGTGGTTTGGAGCTAAAACCGGGCTCCTCGCTGGCTCAGAAAGTTAAAGACCAAGCAGAAGCAGCCATCGCCGAAGCCGATGTAATTATTTTTATAGTTGATGTTCAAGATGGAGTGATTGCTGCCGATTGTGAGATAGCCGACCTGCTGCGTAGCTGCGATAAACCGGTAGTTTTATTGGCTAATAAAGCAGATAACCCCAGGCTGGAAAGCCAGATAGCCGATTTCTACCAGTTGGGTGTTGGCGCTCCACTGGCTATTAGCGCTCAACACGGTCGGGGTATAAACGAGCTTTTGCAAGCGATAACTCAGCTCCTTCCAGAGCCTTCTACCGGTGACGTTGATTCAGATAGACCCAAGCTGGCTATTGTGGGGCGACCTAATGTAGGGAAATCTATGTTATTGAATGCTATTGTTGGTGAGGAGAGAGCTATTGTGGACCAAACTCCCGGAACGACACGGGATGCCGTCGATACCGTTTTTAATCACCGAGGGCAGGAGTTGTTATTGATAGATACTGCTGGCATCAGGCGGCGCGGTCGTTCCAGCACGGGCGTAGAATATTACAGCTTGATTCGAGCTTTGCGTGCTGTTAATCGTTGTGATGTTGCCCTGTTGGTTACGGACGCTACCGAGTTTATTACTGCCCAGGATGTGCATATTGCCGGCTATATCAAGCAGGCAGGCAAAGGCATGGTACTGGTGGTCAATAAGTGGGACCTTGTCTCCGAGCAGCCTAAGGAAGCATACGCTCAGCAAATTCAACAGCGACTAAAGTTTATGGTTCATGTGCCCGTTGTTTATGTTTCGGCTAAATTCAGGCGTGGCATAGACGAGATAATAGTCAGGGCTCTGGAGGTTTTGCAAGAAAGGCGGAAGCAATTACCTGACTCGGTGGTGGATAAGCTTATTAAGGAGGCGGTGATGGCTCATACGCGACCAAGAAAAGGCTTAAGGCAACTCGAAGTTATTCGTGCCTATCAAGCTGGCATCAATCCGCCAAGCTTTGCGCTTCTGGTTAATGACCCTGAGCTAGTGCACTTCTCTTATCAACGCTATTTGGAAAACAAGCTCCGGCAAACCTTTGGCTTTTCTGGCACCTCGTTGCGGCTTCTTTTCAGGAAGGCAAAATCGAGGAAGCTTCAAAAAGTGGGGGGTGTGAAGGCGTGATAGTTGCTAAATTCGTATTTGTTGCCCTGCTTGGCTATCTTATGGGTGCTATTCCGTTTGCTTTAATAATAGGCAAGCTGATGGCGGGGATTGATATTTCAAAGCATGGCAGCGGTAATCTTGGCGGTACCAACGTTTTGCGCGTTCTAGGTTTCAAAGCGGGTGCACTTACAATGGCTCTCGACTTGGTCAAGGCATTTGTGCCGGTGCTGCTGGCTAAGTTCATCATAGGTGACAGTATATTGTACATAGCTGGTTTTCCTCTTAATTGGCAATGGGGTCAGGTCATAACGGCTTTGATGGTGATGGTAGGGCATAACTGGTCGGTATATATCAAATTTCGTGGAGGCAAGGGAGCGGCTGCTTACTTCGGTAGCTGGTTTGCTATTTTCCCCGTGGCTGCTTTATTCGGCGGTGCGATTTTGATAGTGACGGTTTTGTTGAGTAAATACATGTCGCTGGGTTCTATACTTGGCTCATTGAGCATTTTGTGTTTTTTCATAGTGCTTACGGTGGTTGATGTGTCTCCACCGGTATACCTGGTTTATAGCGTGGTAGCTGCAGCTTTGATTATTTATCAGCATCGGGGCAATATCAGCAGGTTGCAAGCTGGCACTGAGAATCGGATGGGCAGAGGTCGTGTAGGATAGCTTGTTATTTCATCTTCATAACCACAACCACATGAAACGCGCTTGTCTTTTAAGGGGGTAACTGTTTATGACCAGGGTTGCTGTTATCGGTGCTACTACCTGGGGTAATACCCTGGGCAGGCTGTTGGCAGACAAAGGAGCTATGGTCAGCGTTTGGGCGCGGACCGAAGCCAAAGCCGATGAATTGAGGCAGGAGCATCAGGGGCGCTTATCGAAGAAGGCGTCCAGCGATGGGCTTGCCTTTACCGGTAATATTGGCGAGACATTAGATGCAGCTGATTTCGTTATTTGTGCCGTGCCGGCTCAACGCATGCGGCAAAACGTGAGGCTGAGTAATCCTCATTTAAACGATTCTATGATACTGATAAGCGTGGCTAAGGGGTTGGAAGCGGAAAGCGGCAAAAGGATGTCGGAAGTGATAGCCGAGGAAGCTGCCTGTGTTTCGCATGACAGGATATGTGCTCTATCTGGACTGAATCTTTCCGGGGAAATTAACCAGGGTTTACCTGCTACCTCGGTAGTGGCTGGATGGGACATGGAGGTTAACAAAAAGGTGCAGGAATTGCTAGATTCGCCAAATTTCTCAGTTTTCGTCAGCGATGACATTGTTGGTGTTGAGATATGCGGTGCCTTGAAGAATGTGATTGCCTTAGGGGCTGGAATCATGGATGGCTTGGATATGGGGAACAATGCTAAGGCTGCCTTTATAACCCTGGGTTGGAGCGAGATTGTTTCGCTGGGGATAGCGTTGGGGGCTAAGCCGGGCACTTTTTATGGGCTGGCTGGCTTGGGTGACCTCATAGCCACGGGTAACAGCCCATTGAGTCGCAATCACTATGTGGGTTATGAACTGGGCAAAGGGAGGCTTCTGGGTGACATAGTTAGTTCTATGTCGCATGTTACTGAGGGGATTGATACGGCTATAGCTGCTCACAATTTGGCGAACAGGCTGGAACTTGAAACACCGATTATAAATCTTGTTTACAGCGTATTATTCGAGTCTCTGCCTCCGACTGAGATATCAAGGAGGTTTAAGAACGGACTGAAACCTGAATCAATACTTTGATTCTTTGCTGGTACGCGTCTCGTCTACTCGATAATTTCGTGGTCTTCGACTTCAGGCGTTTTCGCCGCAGGCAGAGTTTTGGCTAATTCTTCAAACAGTCGCCGCTGGTTAGCGTCCATAGATTGTGGAGTTATTACCCGGATTGTGACCATTTGGTCTCCCTTGCCTCTGCCGTGAAGTCGGGGTATGCCTTTGCCTTTGATGTGAAATACCTTCCCGTTTTGAGTCCCCGGTGGTATCTTCAATGTTGTTTTACCATCCAGGGTCGGCACTTCTAAAGTGTCTCCCAGGGCAGCTTGCGCGAAGTTAATGGGTAACTCATAGAAGATGTCAAAGCCTTTGCGGACGAAGAACTTATGCGGTTTCACGGAGAAGTTGATGAAGATATCACCCGGTGAGCCGCCGTATCTTCCGGCGTCGCCTTCATTGCTGAGGCGCATTTGATAGCTTTCGTCTATACCTGGGGGGACGGTAACCGTGAGTTTGCGCTTTATCCTTTCCTTGCCGCTGCCCTTGCACTGGCGGCATGGATTGTTAATCACAATGCCTTCGCCCTTGCAGTGCGGGCAGATGGCGGTGTGAATGAAACGTCCGAAAAGGCTTTGTTGGGTTCGGCGTATTTCGCCGTTGCCGTTACAGCTAGGACATTTTTGCGGGTTTGTTCCCGGTTGGCTGCCGAGACCTTGGCAAACGGAGCAGTTTTCGATGCGTGAAATCTCAAGTTGCTTCTCTATACCGAAGACAGCTTCCTCAAAAGAAAGGGTTAGGTTGGCTCGAAGGTCAGCCCCTTTTTGTGGGGAACGATGTTGAGCTCTGGCGGTAGTAGCGCCAAAGAAGGCATCGAAGATGTCACCCAGACCACCGAGACCGATATCCTCGAAGCCGAACCAGTCCGCGGTGGCTACATTGCCATAACGGTCATAGGAGGCACGCTTTTTGGAATCGGAGAGAACTTCATAAGCCTCGTTTATCTCTTTGAATTTCTCTTCAGCTCCTGACTCATTGTTGTGGTCAGGATGATACTTGAAAGCTAACTTGCGGAAAGCCTTTTTGATTTCCTCGTCGCTGGCGTTTCTTGGAACACCAAGTATCTCGTAATAGTCCCGATTGTGGGGCATAATAAAATAACCTCAACTTTTCAGTATAGCTAATAGGTCAGACTCTTGGCAAATTTTAAATACGAGAATGTTTATTCCCATGGTAATCTGACTTGTGAAGTTCTGTGATTTGTTTTGCATGTGGTGGTGATGTATGATTGATTGCTGAATGAAAGAGAAGCTAAGGCAGGCTTTGGCTTTGCGGCGGAAGATGAGTTTAAGCGGCAGGGGTTTGACTGAGGCAGCGGTACTCATCCCGATTTTCTGCAAAGACGGTGAGCCTCATATACTTTTTACTCAGCGTAGCGACCAGGTGCCGCATCATAAGGGGCAGATATCGTTTCCTGGTGGAGCCCGCAGTGAGGTTGATGTTAGCCTTCTGGATACAGCTCTTAGAGAGAGTTGGGAGGAGATTGGGTTGGAGGCTAAGGATACTGAGATTCTGGGAGAGCTGGATGATACTCCTACAACGACGTCGAGTTTCAATATATCGCCTTTTGTAGCTTTTATCCCTTATCCTTACCGGTTCACTTTAAATCCCTACGAGATAAATGAAATTTTCAGCGTGCCAGTTTCAGGCTTGTTGTATGAAGCCAAGCGGGGAGAGGAGCGTTACACCTTCGATGATGAAGTTTTTGTTGGTTATTCCTACGAATATGGGGGGAGAGTGATATGGGGGGCTACAGCGCAGATTGTTCGGCAACTTCTTGAAGTTTGGCAATCGGCGAGTGGAGCTTAGTAATAGACATTTTTAGCTTTTGGCTTCTGCCTTTTTCCCCTCGGCGATTTGCTTTGCCTTGACCTTGATTTGCTTTGGTTTAACCTCTTCTATCTTGGGCAGGGTTAGGGTGAGGACGCCGTCTTCGAATACCGCCTCTGCCTTATCGCTCTTGACCGGCACAGGAATAAGTATCGAGCGGCTGAAGGTGCCGTAGTTTCGCTCCTTATAGAAATAATTCTCCTCCTTAACCTCCTGCTCCTCATTATGTGCACCCTTGATGGTGAGGGTATCACCGGTTATGGAAATATCCACCTCTTCAGGCTTGAAGCCAGGTAGAGAAGCCTTCACAACTACATCATTGGTAGTTTGATGCATGTCAATAGGCAGTTCCCATTCTCCTACCCTGGACCAAAGGCGCGGAGCCCGAACAAAGCTGTCCTCAAACAGCCTGTCCATAGCATCTCTCAAGCTCGTCATTTCTCTAAATGGTTCCCATCGTATAACGTTCATGCCTCTTTTTTACCTCCTTATACGTAATCTGAGCCCCACTCATAACAAATTATAAATTAGTTTAAATAATTTGTCAAATATATTGATATTATTTATTAATATTTATAGAATGGGCACTTGACAAAGCTTAAAAAGTTATTTAAAATATGGTCGAAAGTTAAAGGTGAATGTTATGCCAGGTAAAGATTATTATGCTACCTTGGGTGTGGGGCGTAGTGCCCCTGAAAAAGAGATAAAGCAGGCTTATCGGCGGCTTGCCCGTAAGTACCATCCTGATGTCAATCCTGGAGATAAGGCAGCTGAAGCCAAGTTTAAGGAAATAAACGAGGCTTACGAGGTGCTTTCCGACCCGGAGAAGCGAAAGAAATATGACCAATATGGTGACCAGTGGCAATATGCCGACCAGTTTGCTAAAGCCGGACAAGGAGCTCAATGGGGTGCTGGCAAAGGTGGCACCTATACCACCTTTGACTTTGGTGACTTGGGTGATTTAGGTGATATCTTCGGTGGCGCTTTTCAGGGCTTTCGTACTGGCTCAGGAGCTGGTCGCCGTTCTGCCAGAGCCGCGAGTATGGAGCATCCTGTGGAGGTGACTCTGGAAGAAGCTTATCAGGGGACAAAGCGTGTTCTTCAACTTCAGGTTGAGGAACCTTGCTCAGTCTGTGGTGGTAGTGGTCGGGTCGGCAGAGCGCGATGCTCTAACTGCGGGGGTTCAGGCAGATTGTTGAGACCTAAGAGACTTGAGGTCAAAATCCCGCCTGGGGTTGGTGATGGTTCGAAGGTGCGGATTGCCGGACAGGGAGGTCAAGGCTACGATGGGACTAAAGGTGACCTCTTTCTGGTAGTGAAAGTGCTGCCTCATCGAATCTTTGAGCGCAAAGGCGATGACCTTCACGTAGAAGTGCCGGTACCCTTGGTAGCCGCCGTGCTTGGTGGTGAGGTGGGAGTGCCCACGCTTAAAGGCAACGTGGCTTTAAAAGTGCCGCCGGAGACTCAGAACGGCAAGGTGTTTCGGCTGGCGGGTCAGGGTATGCCACATTTGAATGACTCTTCGAGAGGTGATATTTTTGCTAAAGTGAAGGTGATGCTGCCAACACAATTGACGCCACAGGAGAGGCAGCTTTTCGAGCAATTACGGGGATATCGTCCGGGTTAGGTGTTGCCATTGTATTATTGAGGTGATAAGATACATGAATTCGGCGGGTTCAGAACCAAGATATGTCATAAGCGTTGCGGCTCGCATAGTGGGCATTGAGACGCACACCTTGCGTTATTATGAAAGAATTGGCTTAGTGCAGCCGTATCGTTCCAAGGGGAATATCCGTTACTATTCTGAGACTGACATTGAGCGCTTGCGTCAGATTAAAACCTTGATGAGCGATTTGGGGATTAATCTGGCTGGGGTGGAGGTGGTAATGCGCATGGTGGAGAAAATGACAGAACTGCAGAGCCGAATCCAGGAGATGGAATTTGAGATTGGGAAGCTCAGAGAGGCTGAGACAGCAATAGAAGACGAATTGAACAGAGAGGTTGATGATGCCTAAATCAAGAACAGAACTGCAACCTGCCGAATGGCAGATTACGGCGACAACCGTTCATTGTGATTTAGTTGATGACTTTGTCACTATAATTGTGAACAAAGATTGGACGACTAAATGCGTCTGGTATAAGCGAAATAAGCAGAAAGCTATTGAGGATAAAAAACAGAAATTCGATAGAAAAATGAGGCTCAAGGTGGAGAAATGCCAAGGACCTGAGTGCTCTTATGTTACAGGTTACCGAGATAAGCTAGTCAAGGAAGAGCTTGGAGGAAAATAGAGGAGAATGATGAGACCGGAGAGATTCACTGAGCAAGCCAGGGAAGTGCTAGCTGCTTCGCAAAACATCGCCAGCCGTTATCATCATGTCCAGTGGGATGTGGAGCATATCTTGCTGGCATTGCTGGAGCAGGAGGATGGCTTAGCCTCCCAGATATTGGGAAGGTTGGGTGCGAATGTGGAGGTGATAAGAAAGCGAGTTGAAGATAGCCTCGACCGTGCCCCTAAAGCAACCTATGAGTCAGCTCAAATTTATGCTACCCCTCGAATCGCTAGACTCATGGACAACGCGGCTCGTGAGGCTGACAGACTTAAGGATGATTTCATCAGCATTGAGCATCTGCTGATTGCTATTGCGGTGGAGGGTAAGGGGGAGGCAGCCACAATTCTGAAGGAGTTTGGGATAGACCAGGAGAAAATTTACCGGGCGCTTCAGGATATTCGCGGTGGTCATCGGGTTGACAGTCCAACCGCTGAGAGCAGGTATCGTTCTCTGGAGAAGTATGGACGCGACCTCACTGAATTGGCTCGCCAGGGAAAGCTGGACCCGGTGATTGGGCGTGATGAGGAGATAAAGCGGGTGATGCAGATATTGACGCGGCGTACCAAGAATAACCCTGTCATTATCGGCGAGGCTGGTGTTGGCAAAACAGCTATTGCTGAAGGACTGGCTCAAAAGATCGCGGCTGGTGATGTTCCCGATTCTCTTAAGAACAAGAAGGTGGTTGCTCTGGATATGGGAGCACTTGTTGCCGGCAGCAAGTTCCGGGGCGAGTTTGAGGAGAGACTTAAGGCGGTCATGGATGAGGTTCGCCAGGGCAAGGGTGAGATTATCTTGTTTATAGACGAGTTGCACACTGTGGTTGGCGCTGGGGCTGCTGAGGGCGCCATCGATGCCAGCAATCTGTTAAAGCCGGCATTAGCCCGTGGTGAACTCCAATGCGTTGGGGCAACTACTCTGGATGAATATCGACAGCATATTGAGAAGGATAAGGCGCTGGAGCGACGTTTACAGCCATTGTTCCTCAGCGAACCGAGCGTCGAGTCGACCATAGAGATGCTGCGTGCCTTGCGTCCTAGATATGAAGCCCATCACAAGATAAAAATCGATGACTCCGCACTGGTGGCTGCTGCTAAACTCAGTCAGCGTTATATCTCAGACAGATTTCTCCCAGATAAGGCAATTGACCTCATTGATGAGGCAGCAAGCAAGCTACGTATTGATATGGAGAGCAAACCATCGGATATCAAAGAGCTGGACACGAAGATAAAAATTCTATGGGATGAGGAAGAGTCAGCCTCTCAGCTAGGCGATTATCAAAAAGCGGCTGAGTTAAGGTCACAAAGATTGCAGCTTGAGCCGGAGCGTGATAGTAAAGAAGCTGAGTGGCGCAAGGAGAAAAAAATCGATAGTGTTGTGGATGAAGAGACTATCGCCGAGCTGATTTCCAAATGGACGGGTATTCCTGTGTCCCGGATGCTGGAAGGTGAAGCCGAGAAGTTGCTTCATATGGAAGATAGGCTTCATGATAGAATTGTAAATCAGGAAGAGGCAGTTTCGGTCATATCCGAGGCTATCAGACGGGGACGGGCTGGGCTTAAAGACCCCAGGCGCCCCATAGGTAGTTTTATCTTCCTAGGTCCTACAGGTGTTGGTAAGACGGAGCTGGCGAAGGCTCTGGCTCAATTCCTATTCGATGATGAAGACGCCATGATTCGGCTAGATATGTCAGAATTTCAGGAGAAACACACAGTATCTCGGCTCATTGGGGCTCCACCGGGATATGTGGGTTATGAAGAAGCGGGGCAACTAACTGAAGCCGTGCGGCGTCGTCCGTTTAGGGTGATTCTGTTCGATGAGGTTGAGAAGGCGCATCCTGACGTTTTTAACATTCTACTCCAGATACTGGAAGATGGCAGGTTAACTGATGGTCATGGTAGAACGGTTAATTTCAAAGATACCGTGGTGATAATGACCAGCAACCTGGGTACTCAGGAATTTCAGCGTCAGGCGATTGGCTTTTCTCGCCAGGAAAAGAGTGAGCAACAGCGGCTAAAAAGCGCTGTGGATGACGAGTTGAAACGGACATTTCGACCTGAGTTTCTAAACAGGATAGACGACATCATCATCTTTCAACCGCTTACTGAGGAGCAATTGAAAAAGATTGTTGACCTGTTGATAGCGGAGGTGGAGAAGCGACTGGCTGATAGAAACATCAAGTTGGAGCTGGATGATGGGGCGAAAGCCTGGCTGCTCAAGGAAGGTTATGAGCCAGCCTATGGAGCACGCCCGTTGCGACGGGCAATTCAGCGCTATGTGGAAAATCCTCTGTCCAGCCGAATATTGCAAGGCGAAATAAAAGACGGAGAGACTGTGGTTGTCGGCGTTAGTGATGATGTGCTAAACTTCAGCACCAAGAAAAGGGTCAAAGCAGCTAAGTAGATGGGAAATTCCTCACGCATGGATGCTGTAGCCACAAAGGATGCTGTAAGCACAAAAGAGGAAATCAGGCAGCAGTTATCCATAAAGGACATCACAGTAGGTGTTATTTCTTTAATACTTACTATCCTTCTTTGTGTTGTCGCCATATACTATAAAGATTACCTGCTGGATGCGAAATATGTAGCCACCTATGGGCTTGTGGGCATGCTCATCGTTGCTTTCCTCGGTGGGAGTCTGTTGAGCATGATAGCTATCCCCGTCCCCTATTGGCTTCTAGTATTCACGTTACCATCTATTTTGGCACCTCAATTTCAGATAGGAGCACCCATATTGGTGGGGCTAGTATCAGGATTGGGTGCCAGTTTGGGTCAACTATTCACCTTCATGCTTGGCTATGGTAGCAGAGACCTGTCTCAGAAGCTGGCTTATAGGTTTAATAGAGGCTTGTATGATAGGGCTTTGAGATGGGCACAGCAGCATGGCTCGCTGGCTGTCTTTCTTATGTCAGCTATAATAAACCCCTTTCACCTGCCGATGACTCTTGCTATGGCATCGCTCCGCTATCCTGTATGGAAATTCTTCGTTTTCTCTTTACTGGGTAATATATTAAAGAGCACGTTCATAGCGTTTTGTGGTTATTTTGGGTTGACCACTCTGTTCCAATTCCTGGGAATCTAAAAAGAAATGTAATTGTAAGATGTACATATTCCTTTTATGTATGGGTGGAATATCGCTCGGTGTAGTAGTCTGGCAGTTAGCAGTTTGGGTTGGTGAAATTCAGGATAAAGATAGTAAGTACGAGGCAGCTGCCGCCCACGCCCGCAAGGCTGGCAAGCCGCTTCTCGTAGCCGGTGGACCATGGAGCGACAGGGGAGTTCGCCGGTGGTTAAAGATGCCTGCGCACGGTGGTGGTGATGTTTGTCTCGATATTCAGCGCCGGGCATTTGAAGGTCACCCCTGTGGAGTGGTTGCTGATATCACCCAAATTCCTTTCTCCGACAAAGCATTTGGAGCTATTTTTGTCAGCCACGTACTGGAACACCTGCCATCAGTTTATTATGCCGATAAGGCGTTGTGTGAGCTTGACAGAGTGGCAGAGACTGTTTTTCTTGTTTATCCTTCGAGGCAATCTGTCGGGGCTTGGCTTCATCCCGGGCATCATCTATGGGTTTGGCAAGAGGGAAACACAATCTATCTGGAGCAGAGGAATAATTCATTTGATAAGAAGAGTGCGAAGTATCACCCTGTTGGCGCTGTTAAGCATATGCTCCGTTGATTAAACTTTCCTGCTAAATCCCGAAATTGCAACAAGGTATCAATGATGACTAGTGTGAATTTGACTTTGCGTGAAGAAGCCTATCGCTTGGCTCAACAATTTTTTGGTACTGAGGAGGCGGGTAGTGAATTTGTTAATCAACTTGTAGATGTTTGTGCTAGAGCCAAAGGTAAAGATTTCCTAGTCGTTCATAATCCCGGTGGTTGGGGACATGCCCGGTTAGACCAATGTCTGGAGTGGGAGAGGGGCATAGTTACTGGAATTAAAGCCACCATAGAGGAAATGGGGCATAGTGCCTTGCTGACACAATATTTCCGCAGTGGCACAGGATGGCGGGAGCAGATGCGGGACTTGAGAGAGCAATTTCGTTTTTTTGCTTCTAAGGCGAGTTTGATGGCAGCTTGGTTGCAGTTTATTATGACACATATAAACAATATCAAAGTTATCCTGGTAGGTATAAGTCAAGGGGCTGCCTTTAGCAGTGCAGTTATGCGGCAGCTGGGCGGACATTACCCGGTCTATAGCGTTGAGTTAGGCTTTCCGTTCCAGTATAAGTCCTGGCGAGTAATTACCCAGAGGACATTAGTGGTAGAAAGTAACGGGGTCAAGCCTGATGTACTGGTGCAAGGAAATTTGTGGATTGGAGCTAGAATTCTTATGGCGGCTCCCTTTAAATGGGTGTGGTATCGTCTCAGGGGGAAACGGGTAGCGTTTGCTCATTGCGTTAATGCTCCGGGTCACGAATACGATTGGGCTAATGGTGACATTGAGAGGCGGATTAGGGGTTTTCTCAAGTCTAATTTTGGCACTAAGAAAAAAAGATATAGTTGACTTAAACTGGAGATTTTTCAAAAGAGGTTATGACTGCAAAGAGAGAATCGAGAAAAAGGGAATATATTATAGGTGGTGTAGCGTTGGCGCTTACCATTGCCTGTTGTATCGCTGTTGTCATTTATTGGGACTATGTCAGGCAGGCTCAACACTATGGTTACCTTGGTGCCTTCGTTATCAGCATTCTTGCTGGCGCCACCGTTTTTGTACCTATACCGGGCGTTTTAGTTGTATTTACTTTGGGTAGTGTGCTAAATCCGGCTCTGGTTGGAATCGTGTCTGGTTTGGGGGAAGCGATTGGTAGCATTGGCATTTACCTGAGCGGCTGGGGCGGACAGAAGGCGGTGCAAAATATTAATAGCAAATTCGTTGACAGGTTTGCTGATTGGATACGTCGGCGTGGTGAGATAGCTGTCTTTTTGATGTCAGCTATATTGAATCCGTTGTTTTATCCCTTCACGGCAATTGCTGGAATGCTTCGGTTTGGGCTGGTCAAATTCTTCTTTTTATGTTGGGCAGGAAAGTCCTTGAAGAACATGGCAATTGCCTATTTAGGTTATTTCGGCTTGCGCTCTATGCTGCGCTGGGTAGGAGTATTAGGAATTTAGGAGGCACATGTCTAAAGCTAAATCTAAATCTGCGCCAAAACCAAGAAGCTGGCGAGTAGCACTTCTCTTATCTCTTTTCTTGGGACCCTTTGGAGCCGACCGTTTTTATATCGGAAGGACGCGCTCGGCAATCGTTAAGCTGATTACCCTGAGTTGCTTTGGTGTCTGGTGGCTTAGTGATTTTATCCTGATTGCCAGCGAATGGCGCAAGGATGCCTGGGGTCGACCCCTTGTACACTAGCGCAGTTTGAGTTTCACCGGGCTTTTTGCTAGACTTTTTGGCGTGGGGCTGTAGCTCAATCGGGAGAGCGTTTGACTGGCAGTCAAAAGGTAGTGGGTTCGAATCCCATCAGCTCCACCAATTGTTTGCAGAAGTTTGCAAATCGTAGCTAATTCTTTGCAATTACTCACAGCTTAAAAGATAGCTTTCTCCGATTCACAAAGCCAGTTAAGCAGTCCAGCGGTTTGTATAATCAAGGAATCTGCGGGAAAGGCTAGCCTTAGAATTTCCAAAGCCATCTTGAGTATTCTATGCGCTTATAATACTATATCCATCTCGACCTTATGCCAATAATCAGTAAGTAGCGGATAATGCCAATTAGATTACTGGAAATGGAGGCTCGAAATGAAAAAGTTAAAAAGCATGGGTATCTTTGATATTAAGGACTTCCCTATAAACTTCGTGAGGACGGGTATATTGAAGGGGACCGGAGCTGACATAGAAGAGCTGGGCGAGAAGCCGCTCATCGCTGTTGTGAATTCTTATTCGGAGCTCAATCCGGGGCATATGCATTTGAGAACCATCGCCGAACGGGTTAAGGAAGGTATCTTTACCGCGGGTGGCATACCTTTCGAGTTCGATGTGCCAGCACCGTGCGACGGTATCACCGAGGGAAATGAGGGCATGCGCTTTGTGCTGCCTCAAAGGGAACTGATAGCCGATATCATCGAAACCCACGTGCGCAGCCAGCTATTTGATGGCATGGTTATGATTTCTACGTGCGATAAGATTAATCCAGGAATGGTCATGGCGGCGGCGCGGCTGGATTTGCCGACTATATTTTTCCCCGGAGGTCCGAGTTCCTTTCAAATACGCTATTCGGAAAAAATGAAGGGCGTTATTGCTCATGACTGCTATCCCAACGTTGAAGACCGGTTGCTACTGACTACAGTGGCTACATGCGGTGCCTGTGAGATAATGGGCACAGCCAATACGTTTCAATGTCTCTCTGAAGCTCTGGGAATAGCTATTCCGGGTACGGCAACAATTCCGGCATTTCATACCGATAAACTCCTATGGGCACGTATCACGGGAAAACGTATCGTAGATATGGTGGAGGAAAATCTTACGGCACGCCAGATTTTGAATATGAAGGCTCTGGAAAATGCTCTGGTGGTAAATGCTGCCATCGGTGGCTCGACCAACGCCACCCTGCATTTGCCAGCTATAGCTCACGAACTCGGACTTAGTTTGCCTCTGCAGCGGTTCAATGAGATAGCCACGAAGGTCCCCACTGTTACCGGAATCGCACCTAATGGTAATTACGGCATGATTGACCTGTACGTTGCTGGAGGTATACCGGCGGTGATGAAGGTGATTGAGCAGGACCTGCATCTAGACCACAAAAATGTGATGGGTACAACGGTGAAAGAGGTTATAGACTTTGCCATAGTCAAAGACACCAGGGTTATCCAGCCGCGCGAGAAGCCGTTTGCCGGTGAAGGCGGGACGGTAGTGCTGTTCGGTAATCTAGCTCCAGAGGGCGCGGTGGTGAAACAGTCAGCGGTGCCAGCGGATATGCGAGTTTTCGAGGGCAAGGTTAAGGTGTTCGAAGCTGAATCGGACTGTCTGGCGGCGATTCGCGAAAAAAAGATAGAGGAGGGAGATATACTGGTAATCCGGAACGAGGGACCGAAGGGTGGACCAGGCATGCCGGAGATGCTGGCGGTGACACTGGGGCTCGACCTGAACGGGTATAAGAAGGTTGCGCTGCTGACGGATGGAAGATATTCGGGGGCGAGTGGTGGGTTGTCGGTGGGACATATATCACCGGAGAGCTATGTGGGGGGACCGATTGCGGCGCTGAAGGATGGAGATGAGGTGCGTATAGATATACCGGGCAGGAAGATTGAGGTAAGACTTACGGAGGGTGAGATAAAGCGAAGGCTTAAAGACTGGAAGCCGAGGGAGAGGGCGATACCTGAGGGGTATATGAGGAGGTATGTGAAGTATGTTGGTTCTGCAGCAGAGGGGGCGATTCTGAAATGAGGTACAGCCCCTTTCAAAATCTCTTTTTCTGATGTCTGTTTTTAGATGTACCTTCATTAAACTAAAAGTATTTTAGCTTCAAAATTGACACTATCGAAAAGACGAAAAATTGTGATTTTTCGTTTGGAATTATTAGCTGCTATAATGCTCCCGCAGAAGTCGCGGTATGGATATGAGCTGTGAGCCGCTCAGCCATCATAAAATAGAAAGCCATATCGCGCGAGATGTCGTAAAGTACATTTTTGCGTGTGATGAGTCGCTAATGTCTTAACATGAGGGAGGACAATATGTCTACTACACATGAGCACCATGTTCCTGCCAGCATCGATCCCGAGCTGAAAGAACACACAAAGATTTTCGAGCGCAAGATTCACAAGGTCGGCAATAATGTGTATTGTGCCGTGGGCTATAATCTCGCCAACATAATAATGGTTGAGGGGGATGGTGGTATCATCATCGTTGACACCGGGATGGACCTAAAGCAGGGGCAAGAGGTACTTGCTGACTTCCGCAAAATAACATCGAAGCCGCTCGCTGGCATTATCTACACACATCACCATACAGACCATGTCCAGGGTACCGGGGCTTTCATCAATGAGCAGGATGTTTCATCTGGTGCCGTTCCAATCATTGCGCATGACACACTGATGGCAGAGTATATACACGAAAGTGGTTTCATCGGTCCGATAATGGGCGCCCGCGCTATTTCAATGTATAGCATAGTGCTAGATGGCGATGACATGAAAGACATGAATGCTGGAATAGGTCCAAGCTTCGGGGCTGGCAAAAATGCCTTCATCCCACCTACACAGACCTTCCACGACCAGCTAAATATCACACTGGCTGGTATCAGGATGGAGATGCACTACGTGCCGAGCGAAGCTCATTCAGAGTTATGCATCTATTTGCCGGATTGTAAGACGCTGCTCTCAGCGGAGGTCATTCAGGACCACTGTTACCCTAATATTTACACAATACGGGGGGCGGTCTACCGCAACCCAGTAGACTGGTATCGCAGCATCGATGCCATGCGGGAGTTTGCTGCTGAAGCAGAACAAATGGTGCTGCAGCACGGCACACCCATTTCTGGCAAGGACTATATCCAGCAAGTTCTTATGTATTATCGCGATGCCATTCAGTTCACCCACGACCAGACGTTACGGTTGTCTAACAAGGGATATTCCAAAGACGAAGTTGCCAAATTAGTGAAGCTGCCACCGCACTTGGAGAACTTCAATCCGTGGCTGCGCCCGTTCTATGGCTCGGTCAAGCACTCAGTGCCACAGATTGTCTGCGGTAGCATCGGTTGGTTCGACGGTGACCCGTGCTACTTAGATCCCACACCACGTATTGAGTATGCCAAGCGTGTGGTAAAGCTAATGGGCGGTCGTGAGAAAGTGCTTGAGGAAGCAGACAAGGCATTCATTAAAGGCGACCCCCAGTTTACAGCCGAGCTTACTTCGTACCTCATCCGTGTGGACCAGAATGATATGGAAGCACGTAAATTGAAAGCCGCTGCCTTCCGCAAGCTCGGCTATGCCGCGATAAATGCCACTTGGCGAGGTTTCTACCTTACAGGTGCCAGGGTGCTTGAAGGTTCACTCGAGCTCGACCTCTTATATTCTCTACTTGGCCAGTTCCTCATATCGCCAGATGTTTTGCAACTCTTCCCTGCCCGTAACCAGATTGAGGTTATGCCAGTGCGGCTGAAAGCAGAAGAGACATTTGACCTGAATATGACAATTAGTTTCCAATACACTGATGTTGATGAGGATTATACCCTTGAGATTCGCCGTGGCATCGCCGAAGTGCATAGCGGACTTTCGGGGAATGCTGTTGCTACTGTTATCGGTAGCCGCACAGCCATTGGACCATTGCTTTCAGGAGTTACACCTGTGGAGGAAGCCCTGAAAAACACCGAGCTTAAGGTGGAAGGGTCGCTTGAAGGACTGCTGAATTTCCTAGGTCACTTCGAGATGCTCTATCAGAAATTCCCCAACTACTTCCTTCGGTAACCAACCTAGATAAGGCAGGCAAATGACCGATAAATCCCGCCCATGTAAAGCAATGAAATTTAAGTTCGAGTTTCTTCCCATTATACAGTGGTTACCTAGATATAAGTGGAAACAATGGATTCGCCCGGACATAATTGCTGGAATCACGTTGTGGGGTGTTGTGGTTCCTGAGGGTATAGCTTATGCTGGTCTAGCAGGTATGCCTGTGCAAGCCGGTCTATACACAGTCCTCGCCGCGCTGGTTTTGTATGCTATCTTCGGTACTAGCAGGCAGCTCGCGGTTGTGGCAACTTCAGCATCCGCAGTGATGCTAGCCTCGACAGTGGCGGCGCTTAAACCGGCAGACCATGTTACATACCTGGCTCTTGCCGCTGCTCTGGTTCTGATTGTTGGCACTATATTTATCCTGTCTGGCATATTAAGGCTGGGGTTTATCACCAATTTCATCTCGCGTCCGGTAATGGAAGGGTTTATTTTTGGGCTGGCAATTTTCATCATCGTTAAGCAGCTTCCAAAGATATTTGGAATTGCACCGGGGGGTGGTAATACTTTTGAACAGCTATTATATCTATTTAATCACCTTGGCGAAACGAAGTTGCTGGTTCTGATAATCGGATTCAGTACGCTGACTCTGCTCTTCGTGCTGCATAAGCTATCAAGGCGCATACCCGCAGGGCTTGCAATCCTCATCCTTGGTATACTCGCCAGCGCTATTTTCAATCTGTCTTCACATGGTGTTGCCGTTGTCGGCAACATCCCCGCAGGATTACCTTCGTTTGGGCTACCTCAAGTCAAGATTAGTGACCTTTGGGCACTACTTCCCGGTGCTCTGGGTATGGCACTTGTGATATTCAGTGAAGGTTTGGGTGCCGCTGATGCTTTTGCATCCAAGCATGATTACGAGATTAATCCAAACCAAGAGCTTATTGCTTACGGTTTTGCCAATATTGGGTCGGGCCTGTTGGGTGGTATTGCTGCAGGCGGCAGCCTGTCACAGTCCTCGGTAAATGATAGCGCCGGTGCTAAATCAGCGATGTCACTGCTCATCGCTGCTGCCCTTGGTCTAATTACAATCATCGCGCTTACACCGCTATTCACGGCGTTGCCCGAAGTTATTCTGGCTGCCATAATAATCTATGCAGTTACAAATCTAATGAAATTACGCCGTATGCAGTGGTTCTATAAGGTAGACCGCGTTGAATTTTTCTTGGGGATGGCAGCGCTCTTGGGTGTGCTCATTCTGGATGTTCTCCCAGGACTTGCGGTGGCAGTGTTTTTCTCAATCATAGTTATAATCTATCGCTCCAGTCGACCTTATGGTTCTGTCTTAGGGCAAATCCCTGGAGAGCCCGGTGCATATAGCGACATTCAGCGGCATCCAAAAAACAAACCAATTCCTGGTCTCATTATCTTCAGGTTCAATTCACCCATTTATTTTGCCAATGCATCGCTATTTCACAATCGCATAAAAGGGCTCATCAAGGAATATGGCCGGCCGGTAAAAGCTGTCATTGTTGATATGGTTACTAACGATCGGCTGGATATTACGAGCGTGGAGATGCTAGAGAAGCTAGCCGAAGAATTGCAGAGAAATGGCATTGCAATGATGGCAACCCATGTACACAAACCCATTCTGGAAATAGTACACCGTTCAGGGCTTGCCGAACACTTCAGTAAGGTAAAATTGTTCCCAACTATCGATGCTGCTGTGCAGGACTATATAAAGTTGCATTCAACAGTAGACGCTTAATAATCGATGAAAAAGTTGATTTAGAAAGAAAAAAGTATCAACAATTAATGAAGTGAACTATGGCTGGTTCAGCCTGTAATATATCTCTAGGAAAGATACTCCTAAATGTTCTTGTTTTTAGCATGTCTTATTACTATCTTGCTATTGACGTATCATCGTGATAGGGATAGACTTAGGGAAAATACATGAAACGGAGTAAGAGATGCGAAGTTCTTTAGCAGTCATACTAATATTCATACTCTTATTGGCAGGGTGTTTGATGCCACCAGCGTTAACGGTAAGCCTGGCATCTCCTGCCGATGGCAGTTCGGTACTGTCGCTGACGCCTACGCTTATGTGGGGAGGTGGTGGCGGAACTGCTACCTATCGGTTGATGGTGGCGATGGACAACAATTTCCAACGTTTAGCTATCGATGTGAACAATATAGGTGACATCAGCTACACTGTACCTCCGGGCAAACTGAATGGTGACACGTGGTATTTTTGGAAGGTTCTAGCCCAGCAGGGTAACCGGGTGTCAGATTGGACGGCGTCGTGGTCTTTTCATACGCCGGGTGGGGTCGGTCCGGCGAGCACGGGAACTGTTCGGGTAAGTGCTACCCTTGATGGCTCACCGTGGTCTGGCTCGGTAAACTACAGTGTCAGTGGTCCTTTCTCGGATACAGACAATTCGGTTCCTTGGAATTTTACCAGCGTGCCAATCGGTACCTACTCAGTAACCTACAATTATGGCGGTCCCGCTGGCGCTTCGCTGGTGAGCATTACTCCTGAGCCAAGTTTGGAGTTAGACACTGGTGGCACAGCGCACTTCGTATTGAATTTACAGAGCCAATCCAGTTCCAGCATAAAGGTCGCTGCCACTCTGAATGGCTCGCCATGGTCGGGAAGCGTTAGTTATTCATTCACCGGTCCTTTCAAGGATGCAGATGTCGTCGTTCCTCAGACCTTCAGTAACATGCCGTCGGGGACGTATACGTTGACGTACAATTCAGGCGGTCCTTCTGGCGCTGTGCTCAGCAGTATTTCACCCTCGCCGACTCAGACGCTAGCGTCCAATAGCAGTATTGTCTATACGCTGAATTTTTCGAAGGTCTCAGTATCAAACCTGTCGGTAACTGCATCGTATAATGGAGTTACGTGGACAGGGGCGGTACTATATTCGCTATCCGGTCCGATAAACAATAGCTATACGTCTGTCCCCTTGCAATTGAATAATGCCCTTCCCGGAACGTATTACATCAATTATACAGGAGGCGGTCCACCAGGAGCCACGCTGGGCAATATTGCCCCCGGGCAGTCATTGGTATTACCCAGTGGCGGCTCAGCCGGGTTTATCCTGAATTATTACGCGCAACAGCAAACCGGCAATGTGGTGGTGAATGCTACTTTGAATGGTTCGCCGTGGTCTGGTATGGTTGGCTATATGCTCAGCGGTTCTTTCCAGAGCAGTGATAACCAGGTGCCACGTACTTATAACAGCGTGCCTGTGGGCAACTATAGCCTCACGTATACGGGTGGTGGTCCCTCTGGTGCTACATTGACCAGTATAACGCCGGCACCAACGCAATCTCTGGCAGTCGGTCGAACCATCGGATTTAATTTGAACTTTACGGCGCAGCCCAGCACCGGTACCATCAGGGTCAGTGCTATGGTAGACGGGCAGCCGTGGAGTACGCAACCTGGTTCTGGAGCAATTAGCTATACGGTAACCGGTCCTGCCTATGATTCCGGTAATAGCATACCAGGTATGTTTAGCAGCATGCCTGCCGGGATGTATACTTTAAACTACAATTCCGGCGGACCTATCGGTGCCACGTTGACCGGCATTTCACCGGCGCCGACGCAAAACCTGGCAGCGGGTGGTTCTATCGAATATACGTTACAGTTCACCGGGCAGCCTAAGGGATACGTTACAGTTCAGGCTACACTGGATGGGCAATCATGGTCGGGCTCAGTCGGGTATGTGCTACAGGGACCTTATGTGGAATCAGGTGGTTCCGTGCCGCGCGATTTTGCTAACGCGCCACAGGGGAACTACAGTGTCCAGTACAGTGCTGGAGGTCCACCGCAGTCTTCATTTATCGGTGTTTCTCCTCCATCACAGGCGTTACCTCCCGGTGGCTCTGTAACCTTCACGCTCATGTTCCATTTCGAAGGAGGAGTGGAACCGGGTCCAGTGCCTTTCCCACCGGCACCCGAACCTCGAGATGGTGAACCCTTGCTAAGGGATTAATGGTGGGGGGACATGGAATGTATACAATTGAGATGAAAAGGAGACTAATACAATGAGGATTTGGTTAGCTATCCTGCTTATAGTAGCAATGCTCCTGGTTGCCTGTAATGTTCCAGGCGCAGCGCCACCAGCCAGCAGTGGGTTGCGTATCATTACTGAAGTCTATCCGCCCTATAATTTTGTGGATAAAGACGGTAACGTTACCGGGCAAAGCACGGAAATTGTTCAGGTTATCTTGGAAAAAACCGATACGCAGGCTGTTATCGAGGTCATGCCGCTGAGCGAAGGCTTAGCCCTGGCTCAAAAGGGACCCAAGGTGGTGATTTATTCGCTCAACAGGACACCACAGCGTGAGAATCTTTTCAAGTGGGTGGGACCGATTGGCAACTATGAGCAAGCTTTTTATGCACTGAAGGGCTCGACGATTACACTTAGTAAGCTTGAGGATGCTAAAAAAGTCAAGAATATCGGTGTCTACAAGGGCGATGCCGGAGCGCAGTTTCTGGCTTCGCAGGGGTTTACCAATTTAGATGAGAGCCTGACTGATACCGAAGCATTACAAAAGCTTGTGGATGGCACAGTCCAATTGTGGCTAGGAAATAAAGAAGGGCTGGCGATTACCGCGGAACAGGCGGGAGTGAATCCAGCCGACCTGGTCATGCTGCCCACTGTGGTCATAAGGGCTGACCTGTACATAGCTTTCAGTAAGGATGTTTCCAATAGTACGGTGAAAGCCTGGCAGAGCGCTCTGGATGCCTTGAAGCAGGAAAAAGATATCGACGATAAAACGGTTTATGAAAAGATACAGGCAGAATACAGCGACCCTGATTATATAGACAGCTTATTGCACGAATAACGGCAATCGTAACATCGGTGACAGGTCTGGCATCAGTACCAGTATACGGTGCTGAAGTCGTGCGAACTGTTTGCAAAGGGTATACCACTAGTTAATGTGCTCCTCTTTCTTTCAGGTTGCGTATCGTGCCTTTGGCGATATATACTTTGTTGTTGACTTCCGGTCAAAACCAATAAATCTTTTTCAGGAGGTAAGTTATGAATTTTTCCCTGGATGAGTTCTCTTTGAAAGGCAAAGTGGCTCTGGTAACCGGCGGTAGCCGTGGCATTGGGAAGGCTATCGCTGTTGGACTTGCCAATGCCGGCGCTGACGTAGCTTTAGCCAGCCGAAAATTGCCTGACCTTGAGGAGGTGGCTAAAGAGATAAAGAAAGCGGGTCGAAAGTCGCTGGCTGTAGCGGCACACGTGGGCAGGCTTGAGGAGATAAGCAATCTGGTCACTAAGGTTCAAGAGGAGTTTGGCAAAATCGATATACTGGTGAATAATGCGGCAACCAATCCGACCATGGACCAGGCTATAGATGTAGACGAGCGTGCCTGGGACTCAATTATGAATCTAAATCTGAAGGGACTGTTTTTCCTCAGTCAGGCGGTGGCTAGGGTGATGAGGAAGCAAGGTGGGGGCAATATTATCAATGTTGCTTCGGTGGCTGGGATTACACCCGATGTATTGCCGATATACTCCATAAGTAAAGCCGGAGTGATTATGGCAACGAAGGTAATGGCACAGCAATGGGCTCAGTTCAATATCAGGGTTAATGCCATAGCGCCGGGACTGACCAAAACCCGCTTTAGTGAAGCGCTCTGGAGTAATCAGGATATTCTGCAAGGTGCCATGTTGGGGACACCCTTGCGGCGTGTAGCTGAGCCTAAGGAGATGGTTGGGGCTGTGATTTTCCTGGCTTCTGACGCTTCCAGCTATGTGACCGGACAGGTTCTGCCTATAGACGGCGGCGCTACTATATAAAAGGAGAGTATAATGAAATTCGAGACAATTTTATATGAGAAGAAAGATAACGTTGCCTGGATAACCTTAAACCGACCTGAGAAATATAATGCTCAGAATCAGACCTTGCGTGGTGAGGTTGTCGCCGCTCTGGAGGACGCTAAAGATGACGATGGGGTACAGGTCATCGTTCTTACTGGTGCTGGTGACAAGGCTTTCAGCGCCGGTGCTGATATCAGCAATTTTGTTGATTGGACTACAATTGGTGTCATTACAACAAACAAAGGGGCGAAGAGACCATATAATTTCATAAGGGAAATTCCCAAGCCGGTCATAGCCATGGTGAACGGATTAGCTCTGGGTGGTGGTTGTGAACTGGCTATGAGCTGCGACATGATTATCGCCTCCGAGAACGCTCGATTTGGGCAGCCTGAGATAAGCGTGGGCGTCATACCCGGTGGCACCGGGACTCAGATTTTGCCCAGGCTTGTGGGGGAAAAGAAAGCGCGGGAGATGATTTTCACCGGCGACCCTATCTCGGCTGAGGAAGCACTGCGGATTGGCTTGGTGAACAAGGTTGTTCCTCTGGATAAACTGAGAGATACAGTAGATGAGCTTATAAAGAAGCTAAAGAGCAAGAGCCCGGCAATCTTGAAGTTCGCTAAACTGGCAGTCAATAAATCACTGGAGACTCCGCTTTCGGTCGGCATTGAGTGCGAAGGAGACCTGTTTGCTATGTGTTTCGGTACTCAGGACCAGAAAGAGGGGGCAAAGGCTTTCCTGGAAAAGCGACCTCCTAATTATACGGGGAAATAGTTCTGAGTAAGATTACGGAGATTGAGAAAGATTACGACGATATATATGGAAGATTACAGCGATAATGACATAAAGTAAATCTCTGTAATCCCTATTAATCTCCGTAATCTTTAGTATCGTGCCCCTGTCTTTCTATCTTATATAATGTGGCATCGCCGATACCGAAATGATGGGCAATCTCGTGGCGTACTACACTACCTATTTCAGCTTCGATTTCCTGGTTTGAGCGACATTGTGCCTCAATGGGCTTCTGAAATATAGTTATCTTGTCAGGTAGAACCAGGTTGTAGCCACTGTCTCGTTTGGTCTGAGGTATTCCTTCGTAAAGTCCTAGCAATTGTGCCTTACTTCTGAGCCTTAACTGGCTGACTTGTTTTGGAGTGGGCCAGTCCTCAACCAAGATATCGACGTTCTCAAGTTTACTTTGGAACTCCGCTGGTAGTGCTTCTATAGCCCTGAAAACGAGGGCTTCAAATTCTTGCCTGTCCATGTTTTCATTATACACTGCTTTGTTTTATTCTGGCAGTGTTTATTTAGAAACATGTAGGGGCGGGGCTTCAGCCCCGCCTTGGCGACCTTAAAAGGTTGCCGCTACATCGGTTTGGTGGTAGTGCAACCCTAAAGGTGACGTGACTGCATTTGCTGAACCAGCGAGGTTGACGGGACAGCCTCGACGGGATAAAATCAGCCTGTTATGTGTGCTGCTAAATATAATCCTCAGGAAATCGAGAAGAAGTGGCAGGAGAAATGGGCGGCTGACCGACTTTATGAAGTTAAGGATGGTGACAGTCGCCCTAAGTTTTACGCCTTGACCATGTTTCCATATACCTCAGGTGACCTTCATATCGGTCACTGGTATGCCATGGCGCCTTCAGATGTCCAGGCAAGGTTCAAGCGCATGCAGGGCTATAACGTGCTGCATCCCATGGGCTTCGATGCTTTCGGCTTGCCGGCGGAGAATGCAGCTATTAAGCATGGCATTCATCCTTATGCCTGGACTATGGATAATGTGGAAAACATGCGCCGCCAGCTAAGGAGCATCGGGGCTATATATGATTGGAACCGAGAGGTAGTTACCTGCCTACCCGAATACTATAAATGGACGCAGTGGTTTTTCCTCAAGCTTTATGAAGCCGGTCTGGCGTATCGGGCTAAGGCACCGGTGAACTGGTGCCCCACGTGCCAGACGGTGCTGGCTAATGAGCAGGTTGTTGGCGAAGGCTCCTGTGAGCGCTGCGGCACGGCAGTGCTCAGAAAATTGCTGGAGCAGTGGTTTTTCAGGATTACCAAGTACGCCGATGAGCTTCTGGACTTCGGCAAAATAGACTGGCCCGAGCGCATAGAAATCATGCAGAACAACTGGATTGGCAAGAGCACCGGTGCCGAGATTTCATTCGGGCTGGAGCATAAAGGCGTCGATACCAAGGAGATAGGGGTATTTACCACCCGCCCTGATACCATCTTCGGGGTGACCTTCTTTGTCTTGGCGCCGGAGCATCCTTTAGTGCCTCTGCTGACCACGCCGGAGCACAAGGCTGAGGTGGAGGCGTATATTCTTCAAACTCAGAGGCAGACGGAGATAGAAAGAACCTCTGCGGAGAGAGAAAAGACCGGCGTCTTCCTGGGTAGCTATGTGATTAACAGGTTGAACGGCGAGAAGGTGCCCATCTTGATTACCGACTATGTACTGCTTAGCTATGGCACCGGTGCGGTGATGGGTGTGCCGGCACACGACCAGCGCGATTTCGAGTTTGCTCAGAAGTACGGATTGCCTATTCGTGTGGTTATCGCGCCACCGGGTTGGTCGGGGCAAGAGCTTGAGTGCGCTTACACCGAGACCGGGACTATGGCGAACTCGGGGCAGTTCGATGGGTTGCCCAGCGAACAGGGATTTGAGGCTATCTGTGATTACATGGAGGAAAAAGGCTGGGGTAAGCGGGCGGTCACCTACAGGCTTCGCGACTGGCTAATCTCGCGGCAACGTTACTGGGGAGCGCCTATTCCCATGGTGTACTGCGATAAATGCGGCATCGTGCCCGTGCCGGAGAAGGACTTGCCGGTGTTGCTGCCTCCTGATGCCGAGTTCAGACCCACTGGCGAGTCGCCCTTGAAATACTGCCAGTCCTTTGTAAATACTACCTGTCCCAAATGCTCCGCGCCGGCAAAGCGGGAGACCGATACCATGGACACCTTCATGTGCTCCTCGTGGTATTTCCTACGCTATACCAGCCCCGGCGTGGACAATCATCCTTTCGACAAGAAGAAACTGAAGCACTGGATGCCGGTTGACCTGTACACCGGCGGTGCCGAGCACGCCGTCATGCATCTTCTCTATTCACGCTTTTTCATCAAGGCGATTAGAGATATGGGTTTGGTGAATTTCGATGAACCCTTCATAAAGCTGTTCAACCAGGGGACGATTATTTATCAGGGCGACAAGATGAGCAAGTCACGGGGTAATGTGGTGACGCCTGATGTATATGTGTCCGAGATAGGTGCTGATGCTGTTAGAGCCTATCTTATGTTCATCGGACCCTGGGAGCTGGGTGGTGAGTGGAGCGACCAGGGCATCGTGGGCATGAGCCGCTGGGTCAACCGGGTATGGAATCTGGTCGCAGCCGGCTATGCGGAGAAGAAGGTTGACCCTGATGCAGAGAAGGAGCTTAGCCGTCTCATCCACCAGACCATCAAGAGAGTGACCAATGACATGGAGCGGTTCCGCTTCAATACCATGCTGGCAGCGCTGATGGAGTTCACTAATTATCTGGGCAAGGTGCAGGAAGCGGGCACGGTATCGGTTTCTTTGTGGAATGAAGCCATAACAGATTTGCTGCTGCTACTGGCACCGACGGCGCCGCATCTTACTGAGGAGCTGTGGGAAAGGACTGGACATCCGTATAGCATTCACAATCAGCCCTGGCCTAGGTGGGATGAGGCTTTGGCTAAAGAAGAGGAGGTCACGCTGGTCATACAGGTAAACGGCAAGATACGGGACAAAGTTACCGTGCCGGTATCCATCACTGAAGCCGAGGCTAAGGAGCTGGCGCTAAGCAGTGAGCGTATAAAAGCCTATGTCAAAGACAACAAGGTCGCCAGGGTTATCTATGTCCCGCAGCGGCTGGTCAATATAGTGGTGGGGTAAATTAACTGATTTGTGGCTGAGCAGGTAGTTTTTGGGTGTAGAATGGTTAGTCCCAAGGCAATTCTCAAAAACGAAAAGGAACTTCAAGAAGCGATCTTGCAGGCTAAAGCAAGGGGGGTTCCCGATGTAGAGATCGGTCAAAAATATGGGGTTACATTCAAATATATTGAGAAACTTATAACTAAGTCAAAAGGAATTGCTGTTAGCGCTTTGAAAGATTCCAAGAAGATAAGAGCGCTACACCCGAAATGTTTCAAGGAGGAACAGACAACTGTATGGAGTTTTAAACAAAGAGGCAATTGGGCAACTCATAGCGGAGAGTATCGGGGGAACTGGTCACCTTATATTCCAAGGAACGTTATTCTGAAGTATTCGAAAGCCGGTGAGTTAGTTTTAGATTATTTCTGTGGTGCGGGGACAACGGCTGTAGAATGTAAACTTCTAGGAAGAAAGTGTATAGCTCTTGATATCAACGACAAAGCCATTGAATTAGCAAGAAAGAATCTGAACTTCAAAGTAGCTGTAGAGCAAATCAGATTATTCGATGGCGAAATCCGACTCCAGCCTTATGAACCTCAATTGTCGATTGGTGATGCAAGGGATTTGTTGTTTTTGAACGATAGCTCGGTAGATTTAATCTGCGCTCATCCTCCATATGCAAATATTATTCATTACACTGATTCCGGACAAGGGGATTTGTCTTATTTTGAGATTGATGATTTTTTGAAAGAAATGTCCAAGGTTGCAGAAGAAAGTTTTAGAGTGCTAAAGCCGGGCAGACTATGCGCAATCTTAATAGGCGATATGCGACGAAAGAAGCATGTGATCCCCTTGGGTTTTGAACTTATTAATGTTTATCTAAGCGCAGGCTTTAAATTGAGAGAGCTTGTTATCAAACGTCAGCATAATTGCAAGACTACAGGCTTTTGGTACACCAGCAGTATAAAGAATAACTTTCTTCTATTAGCCCATGAGTATTTACCGATTTTTGAGAAGCCTAAATCACTGATTCCGTTGAGTGTGGGGGAAAGCTTTGCTGATTACGCTTGGATAGTCCCTACATTGGCAAGGCCGACTCTCAAAAAAAAGTTAGATGAATTTGAAACCACAACTGTATGGGTCTTGCCAGAGAAGGATTTCGAAGCACGCCTGAATAAGAATGTGATTGATAGATATTCGAATGGGGCTGGATACTCTACTATAACTTTTGTTTCGCATTCTGAAAGTGATACTTGCCTTACTAAAGACAAGAAGGGATTGCTCTTTATTAAATCACCTTTTCTTGCTAACAAGCCCTCTAGGGCAGAGGTTGAGTGTTATTTGCAGAAGATAAAAGAAATCATAGCTTATGAATTGCCAAGAGTATCTATCGGTGGATTTGTTGTAATACAGACACAGGATGTAAGAATAGATGGGTATGTAGAACCGTTGGCTAAACGGATAGCAGATTCCTTGTCATATGATGGTCTGTGGTTAAAAGAGATTGTTGTTGTAACAAATGATGCACTAACACAGGAGTCTAAAACCTCGATAGATTATTTGAGAATAGTTCATCAGTATTTACTCGTTTATAGCAAAATAACATGAAATACATGTAAGTAGGAAACATAGCGAGGAGATGCAGAAATGACAATTAGAAAGGCGAAGGTAATAAAGAATGCAGATGCTTGGTATATCAAATGTCCGGAGTGCAGAGCACGCATAGACCTGGATGAATGTCCTGCGCCGGGTGGAATGGTTGCTAATATCGAGACTTGTTTCGAGTGTGGTACATATATCGAAGTCCAGCCGGGTAGAGACGATTAGCATATGACCTATCATGTCTTACTGGTATATGAGAAGACAAATTTAGCAGTTGCAGTATTAGGTGCAAATTGGAGATGAAAAATGTCTGATTTCCTGATGTTTCTTGAACGACTAGCTAAGTTTTGCGATTTAGATTTTGAACGCAATAGATTTCAAGGTGAAGATGAATATTTGTTGGCTGCGGATATATTAGCTGAAATTAATAAATTCCTATATCAGAAGAAGTCGAATTTGCCTGTTGAGTATATTTCTGAATTTCATAGGTACTGGGAAGAAAATCACGAAAAGGTATTGTCTCCAGAGATTAATCGCAGTGGAGAATGTTTAGCAGTAGCTAAAGTTTTAGAAGGTATTTATAAGGGCAATCTCATTAAAGTTCAGTTAGACACTCTTGACCTGAATAAAGAGGAAATTGCGAACGTAAGGTTTTTTACTGCAATTCAAGATTTCAATATCGATTTCCATGCGAGAACTAATCCGTTCGAGTTTTACAAGAGACACCCCGACTGTTTTAATCCTGAGAAAGTAAAGGATAACGATTTGCTTGTAGATGAACTCCTTAATTTTCTTGGGGCACAGTCGCAGAGGGACAAACGGAAACCTTGGATGTTGAATGCGGCACGATTATTGGTAGAACAGTATGACGCATCGGCCTACAAAATCAATGAGTTTTGTGCTGGAGATGTGGCTGAGATTGTTAAAGCGCTAACAGCCGAGGAACATTACGGATTTTCCACTAAGAAGGCGCACATGTTCTTAAGAGACATGGCTGATTTAGGGGTATGGAAATATAGAAAAAATGCGGAGAATCTGGATGTAATGAGCGACAAGAATACCATGAGAGTAGCTTTGAGAAGCGGGATTCTCCAATTTCGTATTCCTTTACTTGCAAGCTTTTTGGATGTTTTTTGCTATCAGTATTCCATGGTAGATAGATTGAATCGTGAAGCTTGGAGAAAGGTTTGGGAGGAATGGGGTAGGATTGATAATAACCATAGACCACCGACACCAGCATCCATGGATTACCTCGTTTTCAGACTTGGGAAGATAGCATGTAAACGAAACAAACGCATTTGTCCGCCGGAAAAAATGATAGCGGAGAAAAAATTGGAGAGTTTAATTCCGCAGGACAGACTGATTTTTGGCGATGACAGATATTGCATTTTCAGTATGGTTTGTAGGTTAGAGAGAAAAATATTAAATGCTCCTAACAGCATTTCGATTGAGGGTAAGACTGGCTGGAAAAGCGGAAAGACAAATGAGGGTGGAGGTGGGGGGATTTCCTCTTAGTAAAGTTTCGAGATTTCGGTGTATGACTTTTGACTTATTGGGGCAGGAATTGTAGACAGGATAACTGTGGCGATGAAGACCGCATTAATAGTCATACTGTGCATACTGGCTTTTCCCATACTGTGGGTTAGCCTGGCGAAGCTGGTCAGGAAGATGTTTCGCTTTCCGGCGCCGGCGTTTATTGGGCATCTGCTGGATAGCGGCTACAGGAGAAGGATTCAGCCGCCGGCTCAGATGATAGAGCGCAGCGGCGTAAAGAAGGGGATGCGTGTCCTGGACTTAGGTTGCGGCAGTGGGGCGTTTACTCCTTTTGTGGCTAGAGCAGTGGGCGAAAAGGGGAAAGTGTACGCCCTTGATATACAGGCGGATATGTTGAAGCAGCTTGAGAGAAAGCTGTCCAAGCCTGAAAACAAGAACATCAAGAATATCAAGCTTATTGAGGGCAATGCCTATGAGCTGCCGTTTGAGGATGGCTCTCTAGACCTGATTTACATGGTGACGGTGCTGCAGGAGATACCGGATAGAAACAGGGCTTTGCAGGAGGTGAGGAGGGTATTGAAGTCTGGTGGTTTATTTGCCGTGACGGAGCTGTTCCCCGACCCCGATTATCCCTGGAAGTCCACTACCATCAAGCTGGGCGAGGGTGCTGGCTTTGTGATGGATGAAGTTTCGGGGAACTTTTTTAACTATACGGTGAGGTTTAGGAAGCCGTAGAACAAAATCAAAAAGCAAAAGCCAAAAATCAAAATGACAGATAAAAATGGAAAATTTATTTCGGAGTTTTTGGTCATTGAGATTTGATGATTTGGATTTGTTTAGGATTTAGAGATTCGAATTTGGGATTTCGGACTGCTGTGTTAGAATAGAGGGCGGTGGATATAGAGGCAAACATCAGGGAAGTGCAGGGTCGTATCGCTCATGCCTGTGAGCAGAGCCACAGGTCGCCCAACAATGTGAAGCTGGTGGTGGTTACCAAGGAGGTGGGGGTTTCGGCGATAAGAGCAGCTTTCGACTGTGGAATAAGGGATTTCGGCGAGAACCGAGTCCAGGAAGCAGAAGATAAGATAGCGCAGCTTTCGGACATTAGACCTGAAGTTACCTGGCATATGGTGGGGCATCTCCAGAGCAACAAAGCCAGGACAGCCGCAGGTTTATTTGACATAATCCACAGCGTTGATTCAGTGAAGCTGGCTGAGGTTTTGAATCGGCGGGTGGGGAAAGCCTTTCCCGTTCTGCTTCAGGTGAATGTTTCCGGAGAGGCAACCAAGAGCGGTTTCACTGTAAATGAGGTTGGGATGGCGGTCGAGGAGATAAGGCGGTTGCCAAATCTAAGGGTGATGGGTCTGATGACGATTGCCCCGTTAGCGGTTAACCCTGAGGAGGTCCGCCCGGTGTTTCGGAAGCTGCGGGAACTGCGAGATTCTCTGGGGCTGGAGCAGTTGTCCATGGGTATGACCGATGATTTCGTGGTGGCGGTTGAGGAAGGGGCGACCATGTTAAGGATAGGTCGAGCTATATTTGGCGAGAGGAGGCAGTAATGAAGGTAAGCTTTATTGGCGGTGGGACTATGGGTGAGGCGATAATTAAGAGCCTGCTGGCTAAAGGAGTGGCTAAGCCCGGTGACGTTGTTGTCAGCGATGTCAGCAAGGCACGGCGGGATGTCTTGAAAAAGCATGGCGTCAAGGTCGTGGCTGATAATAAAGAGGCAGTTAAAGGAGCTGAGGTGGTGGTGCTGGCGGTGAAGCCGCAGGAGCTGGGCAAGGTGATGGCTGAGCTGAAGGGGCTATCGCCTCAGCAACTGGTGCTTTCCATAGCCGCTGGAGCTACACTGGAGAGCTTGCAACAAGGGCTAAAGCACTCTCGCCTGGTTAGAGCCATGCCCAATATGGCAGCGCAAATTGGTGAGGGCATGACGGTATGGACGGCAACTGCGGAAGTGGGTCAGAAGCAGAAGGATATGGCGCAGTCCATACTGGCGGCTATGGGCAAGGAAATCTATGTCGGCAGCGAAAAATACATAGATATGGCGACTGCGGTAAGTGGCAGCGGTCCGGCTTATATTTTTCTGGTCATCGAGGCGCTGGTTGATGCCGGTGTGCACATAGGTCTGCCACGTGATATGGCGGAAAAACTGGTGGTGCAGACGGTGGTGGGTTCGGCGCGAGCCGTAGAGACGATGGGCAAGCATCCGGCTGAGCTGAAGAACATGGTGACATCGCCGGGAGGGACGACCACCGAGGGGCTGCTGCAACTGGAGGCAGGCAAACTGCGCTCTCTGCTTCTTCAGGCGGTCATTGCCGCCTATAACAAGGCTAAGGCTCTGGGAGCCAAATAGCATAGCCTATACTGCTGGTGTTCGAAATTGGTGGCGTTACGGTGGCTGTTGCAACAGCAACGGCAGCGATAAAATTGGAGAGGAGAAAAAAAGAGATGGCGAGTAAGAGCAAAAGGGGTAGTGGGGTGGTGCTTAGATCGAAGGGTGAAAGGTCGGAGGGAAGGAAATCGAAGACCAAGAAGGCTGCTGTGAAACAGGAGCCCTGGTGGACACAGCTGCGCTGGATTGGCTCGATTGTCGGAGGCATCGCAGTGGTAGCGCTTATCGTCGCTGGCGTGGTCTTGGGTCCGGCGCTGTTTTCTACGGGCAGGGAGACGCCACGAGTTATCTCCTTCACCTTGGCTAGCGAGACGGTAGCCGAGGACGAATGTCCGGTGTTCAACTTCGAGGTGGCTAACGCCAAACGCATAACCATTACCCAGGGCGACGAAATAATTACAGACATCGAAATCACGGTTCCCGGCACACCGGCTGCCTACCGCCAATCCCGGCAGGGCGAGGTTTATGCCTTAACCGAGACCCAGCCCGGCGTGGAGACACATTATTCCCCTGGTGTTTATCCTGTTATCTACAAGGGTTCCACAACTGGTCGACCTGCCACAATAATCCATAAGGAACCAAAGGAGGGTGGTGAGGAGAGTGGTTCCGCCGTGCTGGAAATCATTCCGTGGGGTGGGCAGGTAGTGAAGGCGGGGGTGGCATACAAGATTGTGCCGGCATCGAAACGACCGAGCGACCAGCATGCTGTTATCACCGCCCCGGACTGCGTGGAACAAGACGCCTCCTCGACCGTTGAGACCAAGATTAACTACTTCAGGCTTAAAAACCAGATAATGGAGCCAGACGAATCACCTTGGTTCGAGTTCTGGGTAGAGAATACCGGCATGGTGAAAATTATGGAAGGCGACGTGTGTGTTTTTTATATTCAGGCTACTACCACCGGTGCTGCCCACCAACCACGGGTAGTGGTCTAGTTTGAAATAGAGGGTTTTTGAAATTTTTCTAGCAGTATTATTTCTTCGATAGTCCACACGTGGTCAGCAATACCAGCAGCCATCGCCGGGGTAACACCTAGCGTCTTGTGAACCCTAGCAAAGTTGTAGTACATATAATGCAGGGCTCCTGATACATTAAGTTATGTGGTATTCTTTTATTAGAGGTTGTGATGGGTGGGTTCTTGAGTAAGAGAGAAACCAAGGGAAAAATTGACAGCGACTTTGGCAGACCAGCCTCGCCACTGCGGGCGAAGCGAGGCGATCTCGGGGTTTCATTAAATCATCGAGATTTTTCGGTCACGGAGTTTATCCTGAGTGGGATTCTTCAGTCATCCTTCCCATTCGGGAAGGACTCCTTCAGAATGACAGAGAGCGAAGGGCTCCCTCAGAATGACAGGGAAAATGGACCGAGATTGCCACGACCCGATGCAATCGGGACTCGAAATGACGGAAAAAGACTGAGATATTGTCACGTCGTTGATGCTCTTGGCAATGACAAAAAGTGTGCTCGGTTTGACCTGGGGTGGGACGATGGGCAGCTATTTCCAGAAGTGGTTTATCCGGATGCGGACCTTCTGTTTAGGAGGATGAACGAAGCCACTGTGGAGAGTGTGGCTCCGGTAGTTGGGGAGAGGATACTGGATATCGGATGCGGCAGGGGCATTGATGGCGTGGAGATGGCTAAGAGTGGAGCGGTGGTTATCGGGCTTGAGCCGTCACACGTGATGATAAAGCATGCCGAGGCATATATTTCTGAGAATGGAGCCAATATGAGCCTGGTTCGAGGGTTGGGTGAGCATGTACCGTTGCGGGCTCAGGCTGTGGACAAGGTTGTATGCAAAGGGGCACTGGACCATTTTCCTGACCCCCCCATGGTCATGGAGCAGATTGCCTTGGTGCTCAGACCTGAAGGAAAGGCGGTCATAGCCATAGCCAATTTCGACAGCCTCGGTTTCAGGCTGGGGAGGATGGTGTGGTGGTTCAGGAAGAAGCTTGGTTTTAAGGCTCCGGTGGGGAGAATGCTGTGGGAAGTGCCGGAAGACCATACATATAAGTTTGATTACTCGTCTCTCAGATGTCTGGTTAATAGTCATTTTGAGATAGAAAAGGCTACCGGGGTGTCTTTGCTGTTTGGTCTTCCCTGGTGGGGCATGTTTCTGGCTAAGTGTCCCAGAGGTGTGTCGCGCGCTATATTGAATTTGCTGGATGGATTGGCTCGGCATTTACCTTCCATCAGTGATGTTGTGGTGTTGAGATGCAGGATGAAGTTATGAAAATGAGTGCAAGGAAGCGTTATGGATGGTTGGGGACCTTGCGGGCATAAAGGACCAGGCTTTTGGAGAAGAACTTGTTGAGGAAATTGTCAATCATGCGGACGGGTTTACTGTTCTTGTATATGTCCCACACCAGGAACCTGTGGTAGAGCGAAGGTATCAACGCCTTCTCATTTTCTACGCCAAAAAGGCTGCGGGATATCCAGTAGAAAGAATGCAGGGCGTGTTTGTGGCGGGTGGCGTAGATATGCAGGTTATTTTGCTGTAACTTGGAGATGAGTTCGCTAGCTTTGTATATCCTGATGTGACCTCCGGGCTTGCCGTGATAGCCCCTGGATAATTTCCAGCAAATAGTTTCGGGCAGATACGATGGAACGCTGATGGCGAGCCTGCCATCTTCCTTTAATACTCTAACCAGCTCTCTGATACCCTGGAGGTCATCAGGTATATGTTCCAGAACTTCAGAGCAGATAACCCCATCGAAGGAAGCATCTTGGAAGGGGAGGCTGGTAATGTTGCCTTTAGCCAGCAGCCATTTTCCCCTGGTTTCGCCCTGCTGTTTCATAAGATAAAGGGCGTAGTGTGCCTTTTTCAGGTTCGTCTCGTCGATATCTAAGGCGTAAACCAGGCAATCGTTTCGCTTACATGCCTCCCAGCTGTGTCTGCCTTCGCCGCAACCGACGTCCAGAACTCGCTCACCATCCTTAATTCCTATGAGGTCATAGTCAATGGTAAGCATTCATGATACCCAGGTATACTTTAGTGGCATGTTGTCTTGTGTCATTCTGAGCCCTTCGTTAATGTCATTCTGAAGGAATGAAATGACTGAAGAATCCCCACTCAGGGTAAACTCCGCGAAGAATCTCAATGTATCTCCAACCCATCGAGATTCTTCGGTCGTCCTTCCCATTCGGGAAGGACTCCCTCAGAATGACATGAAAGAGGAACCGAGATTGCCACGTCGCTAATACTCATCGCAATGACACACGAGGGAACCGAGATTGCCCACGGCACTACGTGCCTCGCAATGACAAGAAGCGCTCTCGGTTGTTGTATTGAGTCTTCTGTGAATTTGTGCGCTTATTATCTGATTAAGTAGCTTCTGGTGTCTTGCCCGGGTGAAGTTTCTTCCACTTTTCCAGCAGCTGTTCCTTGCTTTCCTTATGAGCTGCGTCGGCAACGCAACAATCTACAGGGCAAACCTCGGCGCATTTAGGTGATGCAAACCAGCCAATGCATTCAGTGCACTTAGCCGGGTCGATTTCGTATATCGATGCTCCTTCTTTGATGGCTTGGTTTTTGCATTCTGGCTCGCAGGCACCGCAGCTAATGCACTCATCAGTGATTTTGTACGCCATTTTTAAGTTAACCTCCTTAGATTTTGATATATTAACTGTTTCTAGTGATATTGTCCAGATGATACTGTATTAGTCAATGCCTACACGTCTACAGGGCAAACTTTTTCCGTAGTGCTTTGGCGACATGGTCTGGCACCATTGCCTCGAGGCAGCCTCCTAGCTGGGCTACTTCCTTAAGCAGGCTGGAGCTGAGGAATTGATATTGCAGGCTTGCCATAAAGCAGACCAATTCCAGGTCGGGTGCCAGCTTTTTGTTCATCATCGCCATCTCAAACTCTCGTTCAAAATCGGAGCTCATCCTCAGTCCCCTGACCATAACGTGTGCCCCCACCTTTTTAGCGAAATCGACAGTAAGTCCAGAATAGGATTGGGTATTAACATTCTTCAGATTAACTGTGGCTTGTTGGGTCATCTTCACCCGTTCTTCGGTAGAGAAAAGAAGGCGTTTTTCAGGTCTGTCGTAAACACCTACGATTAACTCGTCGAATATCGATGATGCGCGTTTGATAATGTCAAGGTGTCCATGGGTTATAGGGTCGAAGCTGCCGGGATAGATAGCGATAGCCAATATTCAACCTCCTCTTTTGGGAACGCTTTTTTGATATATAGAAATACAGGTGTCACCGTATTGTTTTTCCTTGATTAGGGATAGGCTGTTGTAACTTTCTTGCAGTGGCAAGCGTGAAGCGTGTGAGATTATGATTAGGGATTCGTCATCTATTATTTCTGAGTGTGCCAGTTGTGTTGCCATATCGTTTATTGATGGGTCTGAATAAGGTGGGTCCATAAATACGATATCGTATTTCTCTTTGAGAAAGGTAAGGGCTTTAGCCACACTGCAGCAATAGACATGAGAATTCTGCGTAAAGCCGACCTTCCGCAAATTCTGTTTTATGATAGCACAACACTTGGGTGCTTGGTCAACGAAGTCGACCCATTCTGTATTACGGCTTAAAGCTTCTATTCCCAGAGCACCGCTACCGGCAAACAGGTCCAGTCCTCGAGACCAGTGGCTGGTAAGTGAGGCGAGAATGGAAAAAATAGCCTCTCTCACCCTATCCGTTGTTGGGCGAACCAAGTCGTTTTTGGGCACATTCAGTTGTTGTCCTCTAGCCACGCCGCCGGTAATTCGCATTGTCTCAAACCTTTACCAGCATTATTATACATTGACTTATTCTATAGTCAAGCTTGCACCTTGGAAATCATACCTGACAGTCTGAGTGGAGCGAGTGAGCCTCTTTTACTATCGCTCAATGTGACGTACTGGGGTACTGCTGGTATTTTTGCCCTTTCTTGTGTGTGTGTGCTATACTTTCAGGCGGCATTTTGGGGTGCCCATGAATAATTCTTTTAGCTCTTTTTGTGTAGCCTCACTGTTTTAAAATCGGACTTTAGGACATATGCGAAGCTAGGTCTTTCAGAGTAAACTATACAGGGAGGCATGAATATATGCTAGCTGACTTTGGTTATATCGGTATACTGCTTATAGCAGGTATACTGTTCATGGTTACCACCCTGCTCCTACCTTTCGGTCTTAGCTTTTTCAAGATTGTACCCAAGAAAAGCAATCCAGCCAAGACTTCCACTTACGAGTGCGGTATGGAAACCATCGGCAAAAGCTGGGTGCAATTCAACTTTCGCTATTATTTCTTTGCTGTTCTCTTTGTTGCGCTCGACGTATTGACCGTTTTTCTGTACCCCTGGGCAGTAAATCTTAAGGGGCTGGGCATGTTTGGGCTGATTGCGGTAGCTGTTTTCTTCGTCGTCCTTATGGTGGGTTATATTTATGCCTGGCTCAAAGGAGCCCTGGAATGGAAATAGAAAGATATCCTATGATACCCTCGAATGAGATTGATGCTGCTGAGGGCTTAAGGATTAACTCACTGATGGCAGCCTCCCAGTATCCTATCCCTGACCCTGATAGCTGGCTTGATGAGGAGCTCAGCCGGAACGTTCTTATTACTACGGTGGACTATGTGCTTGATTGGGCGCGGTCGCGGTCAGTGTTTCCACTCATGTTTGGCTTAGCCTGCTGTGCTTTTGAGATGATTGGTACGGCGGCGTCGCGTTTTGATATCGCTCGCTTCGGCATGGATATATTCCGCTGGTCACCGCGCCAGGCTGACCTGATGATTGTCGCCGGAACACTTACCTGGAAGATGGCACCGGCGGTGAAACTGGTGTATGAGCAGATGGCTGAACCTAAATGGGTAATAGCTATGGGGCAATGCACTATCAGCGGCGGACCTTTCAGGGAATCATACAGTGTTGTCCCGGGCATCAATCGCATAATCCCGGTTGATGTTTATGTGCCGGGATGTCCACCCAGACCTGAGGGATTGCTTCACGGTATAAGTAAGATACACGAGAAAATCATCAAAGAAAGCATACAGAAAGCATGACCACGGCATTAAATTGTGAGCAGGTAGCCAAAAAAATAACCAGAGCCTTGCCCGGCGCAGTTGTTGCTGCTGACAAAGCGGCTGTGGTTGTCACGAGCAAGTCTCTTTATCAGGTAGCGGAATTCCTGAAGAATACACCGGCGTTTGATTTCGACTATCTTACAAACCTAACTGCCGTCGATTACATGGATTATTTTGAAGTTATTTACCATTTGATTTCACTGAAGCATAATCACAGTTTGGTTTTGAAGACCAGGTGCCGTGACCGCGACAAGCCTGTGGTGCCTTCAGTAGTCAGTTTATGGCGCTCTGCTGATTTTCAAGAGCGGGAAATCTATGACCTTATGGGCATTGCCTTTGAAGGACATCCTAATTTGAAGCGTTTGTTGCTCTGGGAAGGGTTTGTCGGGCATCCGTTGCGGAGGGATTATCTGTAGATGGCAATAAAAACTGAGCCTTTTATTCTCAATATTGGACCTCAGCACCCATCAACTCATGGTGTCTTCCGCATGAGGGTCACACTTGATGGTGAAGTGGTTGTTGATTTGGAACCTGTCATTGGTTATCTTCATCGGGGTATCGAGAAGTTAGGGGAGGCTAGGACGTATACCCAGATAATTCCTCTAACCGACAGGCTTGACTATGTAGCCTCCATGACTAATAACCTCGCCTATGTGCTGGCGGTGGAGAAGTTGGCAGGGATAGAGATTCCAGAGCGGGGTGAGTACCTTAGGATTATTATGGCTGAGACGATGCGTATTTCCAGTCATCTTATGGCAGTCGGCTTTTTCCTTAATGACCTCGGGGCTATGATGACGCCGGTATTGTATATGTGGCGAGAGAGGGAAAAGCTTCTGGATTTGTATGAGATGGTTTGCGGGCAGCGGCTTACCTACAATTATATGCGCATAGGTGGAGTTAGCCATGATGTACCTGAAGAGTTTTTGCCAGCTTTAAAGAAGTGGGTGGCTGAGATGCCGCGGTTTATTGATGAATATGACCAGCTTTTATCTCAGAATGAGATTCTATTGGCAAGGACCAAAGGGGTTTGTATTTTGCCGAGAGAAACTGCCATAAACATTGCAGCCAGTGGTCCGGTGCTTCGGGCTAGCGGTGTGAAATGGGATCTACGTAAGGCTGACCCTTATTCCATTTATGACCGTTTTGACTTTGAGATACCGGTGGGGTCTGTTGGCGATAACTATGACCGGTACTGGGTGAGGATGCAAGAAATGAGGCAGAGCGTTCGTATTTTAGAGCAGGCAATAGCGCAGCTACCTGAAGGTGAGGTCTGTGCTAAAGTGCCTCAGTTGCTGCGACCGCCAGTTGGTGAAGTCTACGGGCATATAGAGGCACCGAAGGGTGAACTCGGCTTCTATCTGGTCAGCGATAATTCTATAGCTCCTTATAGGTTTCATATCCGTCCGCCGACGCTGATTAATCTGACCGCCTTGAAGGATATGGTTATCGGCTGGAAAGTGGCTGACTTGATAATTACCTTTGGCAGTATTGATGTTTGTCTGGGGGAGATAGACCGGTAATGACGCTACTGGAACAATTTCAGTTGTGGTTGGGTAGTAGCTGGCCCGATTGGGCAGCCTATATCGTGCCAGGCATAGTCGGCATAGTGGTTGTTCTTGCCTTTGTTGTTATTACGGTTATTATATTTATCTGGTACGAGCGGCGTCTGCTGGGTCGATTTCAGGTTCGTTTAGGTCCCAACCGGCTTGGTCCCGAGGGGATTTTCCAGCCGATTGCCACGGCTTTGAAGATATTGTTAAAAGAAGACATTGTGCCGGCTAAGGGCGATAAGGTGATTCACTGGCTGGCGCCCGTTATAGTCTTTGTGCCGGTTTTGATGGTTTTTGCTGTTGTACCCTTTGGCGAAAGAGCTATTTTGACGGACCTTAATGTTGGTATAGTTTATGTGGTGGCAATCAGCTCGGTATCTGCCGTAGGTATATATATGGCTGGGTGGGCATCAAATAATAAGTATGCTTTGATAGCAGCTTTGAGAACAGTGGCTCAAATGGTGAGCTATGAGCTGCCCGTGGTTCTGGCTATTCTGGGTGTGGTGTTGATGGCAGGGTCGCTTTCTATGACCCAGATTGTGGCTTCTCAAAATCTTCCTTTCATCATATTGCAACCTCTCGGTTTTGCTATCTTCTTCCTCGGTACGGTGGCTGAGATGAACCGAAGTCCATTTGACCTTCTGGAGGCAGATTCTGAGATTGTCGCCGGCTACCACATCGAATATTCCGGAATGAAATTTGCCATGTTCTATCTTGGCGAATATGGTCATGCGCTGGCTTATGCCTGCATTATATCAACACTGTTCCTCGGGGGCTGGCAAGGTCCATTTTTGCCACCGATTATATGGTTTCTGATTAAGGTTGTGGCGGTGTTTTCGGTTATTGTGTGGATGAGGGCTACTCTTCCCAGGTTGCGTGTAGACCAGTTAATGGCTTTTGCCTGGAAGGGTCTGCTGCCTATGGCTGTAATTAACCTCTTTATCGTCGCTGCCGAGGTGCTGTGGCTGTCGGAGATTACGCCGTGGCTGCTGGTGGCAGTGAACTTCGTTTTTGCTGGTGTTCTGGTCCTGTTGTGGTCGAAGTTGTTTGCTTTAGGAGGCGGACGAGTTGAAGTTTGAGAGATACGGGATCGGCGTAGCTAAAGGGATGGCGCTAACCTTCAAGCACCTGTTCCGCTCCCCGATTACGGTGCAGTACCCTGAGGAGAAGCTAGTCGTTTCCCGGCGCATACGAGGCAACGAGCTGGTGTGGTTTCTTGATAGGTGCACAGGCTGTGCTACTTGTGCCAAGGCTTGTCCTCAGGGGAATATTGAGATTGTGACTCATGTAGGCGATAAGAATAATTATGTGGTTGATAAGTTTGAGATAGATACTGGGCGTTGTATGTTCTGTGGTTTATGTGTCGAGGCTTGTCCATATGACGCCCTGGCTATGGGACGAAGTTATGAACGGGCGCAGCATAGGCGAAGACAGCTAATTTTGAGCAAAGAAGAACTGCAGTTATCTGACATAAGGCAGCCAAGTGGTTATGCTCGACCAAAGATTGAGGCAGCTCTGCCTAAACAGAATTTGCTTGTTTACTGGGATAGGAAAGAAGGGGGACAGAAGTTGAGCTGGCTGGGGTTGAGTAAGAAGCGAGGTCGAGGTGTTTGATATCGTCTTCTGGATATTGGCATTGGTGACCGTTGGAGCAGCTCTGGCTGTGGTTGTCCTGCGTGACGTCTTCCGGGCGGCTCTTTCTCTGGTTCTGCTTTTCCTAACTATAGCTGTGATTTATATAACTCTTTATGCGGATTTTCTGGCGGTTGTGCAGGTACTTATTTATGTGGGAGCTGTATCAATATTGATTATCGTGGCAATAATGCTCACACGTGATGTTTGGCACGGTAACCCATCGGGTAAGCTGCGCATCCCTGCCCTGGTGGTTAGCTTGTTGCTTTTGGGGACAATGGTGTTCACTATGATAAATACCAAATGGGAGACGAGTGGTGAGCCGCCGATGCAACCGACAACAGCAGCTATAGGCTTAAGCCTGTTTGGTGGGGGTGGCTTTATATTGCCCGTGGAAATCACAGCGGTGTTGCTCCTGGCAGCAGTGCTGGGCGCAATCTTGTTAATAAGGGAGAAATAGGGATGTCAGTTGGACTAGAACATTACCTTGTCTTATCAGCAGTTCTTTTCTGCATCGGGTTGTATGGAGTTCTGGCGAAGCGTAATGCTGTGGTCATTTTGATGTGTATTGAAATCATGCTCAATGCGGTGAATATAGCGCTGGTCGCTTTCTCCCGCTATGTTGTACCCATGTTTCTTACCGGGCAGATATTTGCCATATTTGTCATAGTGGTGGCTGCGGCTGAGGCTGCTGTTGGCATAGCTATAATAATCGCTATTTATCGCAGTCGCCAATCTGTCGATGTCGATAAATTTGACTTGATGAAATGGTAAAGCGTTTGACAAGAAACGTAATTACGGTAGTGAGCTGAGATATGTGGGTTCAGGTTAAGAGCACGCCTAATAAGATAATTGCTGAGATGTGGAAGGAGTTTTTTGAGGGTGAGGGTATACCGACGCGTATTCTGCCTGAACCGAAGAAGAAGCCAGGCAGTGTTGGATTGACTGGTTACCGCATCCTTGTTTCCCAGGAGAGGGTACATGTTGTCGAGGAGGTCTTGAGGAAGCTCTAATGCCGCATCAAGTTCCTTGGCTGATATTTCTATTGCCTTTCTTGTCGCTTATCATTATTTCCTTTATTTTCAGACCTTTCTTTAATAATCGTCCGAAGCTCGGCGGCTACATTACCATCGGCGCTATAGGAATTTCTTTTATCCTCTCTCTGTGGGTACTGGCTGAGGTTTTGGCTGCGCCGGGGCATAAGCTGGAAATACCTGATATACAATGGGTGGTGATTGGCGACCTGAGTGTTCAGATTGGACTATTGGTTGATTCGCTAACCGCGGTCATGCTGGTGGTTGTCAGCCTGGTCAGTTTGATGGTTCAAATTTATTCTCAAGGTTATATGCATGGTGACCCAGGCTATCACCGCTATTTTGCCTTTATGTCTCTTTTTACAGCCTGCATGCTGGGCTTGGTTATGGCTGATAACCTGGTTTTCATGTTTCTCTTCTGGGAGGGTGTTGGCTTAGGTTCCTATCTCCTCATCGGTTTTTGGTTTCATCGACCTTCTGCTGCCGATGCAGCCAAAAAGGCTTTCATTGTTACCCGCTTTGGGGACTTCGGTTTTCTAGCGGCTATACTTTTGCTTTTCTATAATACAGGAACTTTCAATATTGAGGAACTGCATGGCTTAGCTGTGGCTGGTGTTCTTGCCGGGACAACGTTAACCTGGGCAGCCCTTGGTATTTTCTCCGGTGCTGTGGGCAAATCAGCCCAGTTCCCCCTGCATGTCTGGTTGCCTGATGCTATGGAAGGTCCGACGCCGGTCAGTGCTCTCATTCATGCAGCGACAATGGTGGCTGCGGGAGTCTTCTTGGTGGCTCGCTTCTTTCCGCTATTCGAGCATTCCCAGACGGCTTTGACTACGGTAGCCGTTATCGGTGGGTTTACAGCTATTTTTGCTGCCAGCATGGGTCTGGTGATGAACGATATCAAGCGTGTACTGGCTTATTCCACTATCAGCCAGCTTGGCTATATGATGCTGGGTCTGGGCGTTGGTGGTGTTGCCGTTGGCATATTTCATCTTTTCAATCATGCCTTCTTCAAGGCTCTCCTGTTTCTTGGTGCCGGAAGTGTCAACCACAGCACGGGGACTTTCGATATGAGAGAGATGGGTGGCTTGCGCAAAGCGATGCCATGGACTTACATTACCTTTCTCATTGCCTCGTTGAGTATCGCCGGTATTTGGCCACTTTCTGGCTTCTGGAGTAAGGACGAAATTCTAGCATATTCCTTAACCAATAATCCGATACTGTTCTCCTTAGCCATGATTACCGTGTTTATTACGGCATTTTATATGTTCCGAGCTGTATTTCTTACTTTTGGTGGCGAATATCGAGGTGGAGCCGCATCAGGTCATAGTGAGCATGGGAGCGGTAAACTTCATGAGTCACCGATGGTAATGATTGTACCTATGGTCATTCTGGCTGTTTTGTCGGTTGTCTCTGGATGGATAAATGTTACCGGCTCATTCAGTCAGTTTCTGGATCATGTTGGAAATGGTGAGGTAAATAGTTTCATTGGTGGTTTCTTCGGTATCCTGGCACATCCTTTGCCTTTGGCGTCGCTGCTGATAGCTGGCTTGGGTATTTTCCTGGCTTATGCTATGTACAGTGCTAAATGGCTATCGGCTGAAGCTGTGGGCAGGGTTTTCAAGCCCTTTTACACTTTATTTTACCGAAAATACTGGTTCGATGAGCTTTATGAGCGAGTTATTGTAGTCAGGGTGCTGGTCGATGGGATTTTTGCGGCGCTCAGCATCTTTGACTCTCGTGTTGTTGATGGTGCGGTGAATGGTGTGGCTAGAGGCACTGCTGAAGCTAGCGGTGTTATGCGGCGGACGCAGACAGGTCAATTGCAGGTCTACGGCATCGCCATTGCCATAGGTGTTATAGCAATTGCAGTCTGTTTTTATCTGTTTAGTTGAGATAAAGGGAATGTTGAGAAGTTCCTATGTCATTCTGAGCAAAGCGAAGAATCTGGAGACCCTTCGCTGGCGCTCAGGGTGACAGGTGAATATGAGGTAAGAGAGATTTGAATTTTCCTTATCTATCAACCATAGTCTTTCTCCCGGTAGTGGGGCTAATAGTTATTGCCTTATTACCTAAACCGCAGCAAAGGACTATAAAACTTATATCCCTGGTATTCGCTCTGGCTTCGTTTGCCCTGTCAATCGCTGTCTTCTGTCTTTTTGACCGTTCTGCTGGCGCCATCGGACAGATTCAATTTCAGGAGAAGCTCTCATGGATTCCAGCGATTAATGCTTTCTACCATCTAGGCGTCGATGGTCTCAGCTTGCCTCTGGTTATATTGATGACATTCCTCGGTGTACTGGCGGTGCTGGTGTCGTGGAATGTCCAATTGAGACCTAAGGAATATTTCATCTGGTTGTTGTTCTTGGAGGCGAGCATACTTGGCGTATTTTGCTCCCTAGACCTGGTTCTGTTCTTCCTGTTCTGGGAATTGGAGCTTATCCCGATGTATTTTCTCATCTCTATCTGGGGTGGTGGCAGAAAAGAATATTCAGCTATGAAGTATGTCATATACACACTGGTTGGCAGTGCTATGATGCTGGCTGGCATTCTAAGCATTTATTTCACCACTGGCAGCCTGAGTATGATGGAGCTGGCAGGTCTGACTGTAGCCAAGCCGTTTATCCCGCTAGCTGCCATGTTTTTCTTGTTGTTGGTTGGTTTTGCCATTAAGCTGCCGGTGTTTCCGTTGCATACATGGCTGCCTGATGCCCATACTGATGCCCCCACGGCGGCAAGCGTGATTCTGGCTGGTGCATTGCTTAAGATGGGCGGCTATGGGATGATTCGTCTTTGTGTCACTATTTTCCCTGCTGTCGCTCTGCAGTATGCTCCGTTGCTAGTAGTTTTAGCCATTGTCAGCGTGCTCTACGGAGCGGCGGTAACTTTGAGGCAGAAGGACTTGAAGCGGCTTATTGCCTACAGTAGCGTTAGCCACATGGGGTATGTGCTGCTTGGCATCTTCGCTTTAAGCGAGGTAAGTTTGACCGGTGCTACTCTGCAGATGTTCAGCCATGGCGTTATCACCGGGCTTCTCTTCGCCATGGTGGGGCTGGTCTACGATAAAACCCACGAGCGCAACCTTGACAAATTGGGCGGACTAGCCAGGCAGATGCCGGTTATAGTGGTTGTTTTCAGCATCGCCGGTCTGGCATCGTTAGGTTTACCGGGTACAAGCGGCTTTGCTGCTGAGTTTATTACCTTTGTGGGTAGCTACTCCAGCACAGTCGTTGAAGGTATCCGCCTGTACACTATACTGGGTGTCTTTGGGATTGTCTTAACCGCTGGCTACATTTTGTGGATGTTGCAGCGTGTTTTCTACGGTCCGCCATTGGAGAAATTCAAAGGTGTGCCTGATGCTAACAATGTTGAGAAGGTGTGCATCTTTTCCTTTGTCGCTGCCATTATACTTGTCGGCATCTACCCGGCTATCCTGACAAATGTCATCAAGCTGGGAGTTGAGCCGATAATGAGATTGATAGGCTCATGATGGGGATGGTTTAATTAGGATGACGATTAGCGAACTTCGTTTTTTGACGCCGGAACTCAGTCTGCTGGGTTTTGCCCTGGTGGTAATTCTGGTTGATTTATTTGTCAAGCAGAAGAAAGTTCTGGCTGGTCTGAGCATAGCTGGCATTGTGGTTTCTGCTGGTTTCACCGTATCGATGTGGGGAACGCCTGGTGAAGCTATATTCTACCGTATGCTGGCGGTCGACAACTTCGCTCTTTTCTTTAAGCTCTTACTTTTGGCAGCTGCTGGTCTCATCATACTGGCTTCTCAGGACTATGTGACTAAATTCGAAAGATTCCAGGGGGAGTATTATGCGCTGGTGCTCATCTCGGCTGTGGGTATGATGCTACTGGTGGCAGCAGCCGACCTGATTGCCATCTATGTGGCTCTGGAGTTAAGCGGCATCTCGTTGTACGTGCTGGTTACCTTTTTGAAGGACAAAAAATCGACTGAGGCTGGACTGAAATATCTGCTTCTGGGTGCTGTTGCCTCAGCGGTGCTTCTCTATGGCATGGCTTTGGTTTTTGGCTTTACCGGCAGTACTTGCCTGATGTGTATTTCCGAGTATGTTCAGGGTATGCCTGACGCTGGGCTTCTGAATAATCCAGCTTTGCTTCTGGGTATGGTGCTTCTGGCTGCTGGCTTCGGCTTCAAGATTGCCTGTTTTCCCTTCCAGATGTGGGTCCCCGATGTTTATGAAGGTGCGCCAACGCCGATTACCGCCTATCTTTCTGTAGCCAGCAAGGCTGCAGGCTTTGCTGTTGTCCTTCGTGTTTTCTTCGCCGCCCTGGGCTCTCCGGAATGGCTCAGCCTTAACTGGGGCATGTTGTTCGCTGTCTTGAGCGCCATTACCATGACGGTGGGCAATGTGGTGGCTATACTTCAAAGCAATATCAAACGTATGCTTGGTTATTCCAGCATAGCTCAGGCTGGCTATCTTATGGTGGGATTAGCTACGGTGGGGATGGCGGTAGGGGATGACGCCGTGGGGCAAAGCGGGTTGCTTTTCTTCCTCATGAGCTATGCGGTTACTAATCTGGGAGCTTTTATTGCTGTTATTGCTATCTCCAACAAGATTAAAAGTGATGAAATCAATGACTACACCGGCATGGGCAAGCGGGCGCCGCTTCTGGCTTTGGCTCTAAGTCTTTGTCTGGTTTCTTTGATTGGTCTGCCGCCGACAGCGGGGCTTATTGCCAAGATTTATATTTTCAGTGGAGCGGTGCAGAATGGCTTGCTGTGGCTGGTTATCATAGCCGTGATAAATAGCTGTATCTCGGCTTTCTACTACTTGAGGGTGGTTAAGGTGATGTGGTCGGGCGCTCCTAAGCCAGGAGGTAAAGTGCCTTCATCGTGGGCACTGCGTATCGCTCTGGCTTTATGTTGTCTCTTTGTCCTACTTTTGGGTGTTATACCGGCTGGTTTTGTCGGCATCGCCCAAGCTGCCGTCCGGATTTTAGGCTCGTAAGCTGCCTATCTTCAATCTCTCATTCTCTCTATTTCTGCCAGTCATTTCTATATGCAACGAACGTAGCCACGAGGCTTTAGCCTCGTGGCTACATTAGCTATTGCACAGCCTTACGCCTCTTAAAATATGTTAGCTTTCTTGACACCCTTTAGCTGGCGGTGATAGACTCCTGTTGCTGTGAAACGGGCTGGCATTTTATATCACCCCAAAATTGAAAAGGCTGAGGCTTTCAGCCGGGAACTGGAAAAATTTCTGAAAGCTCGAGGCGTTTCCTTCTGGACATGCTCGGCGTGGGAGGAGGGTAAGGCAAAATCGCAGATAGCTGGGACGGAATTAATCCTGAGCATCGGCGGTGATGGTACCATACTGCGGGCGGTACGAGCCGTTGTACCGCAGATGGTGCCTATAGTAGGTATAAACCTGGGTAACTTGGGGTTTATGACTGAGCTTAAAGCTGACGAGGCTTTTGAAAAGCTGCCTAGGTTGTTGGGGGGTGAGGGCTGGATTGAAGAAAGAGCCATGCTGGAAGCTGAACCGTTATCTCAGGGGAAGATTTTCCATGCCATGAACGATGTTTTTGTGGGGCGAAGGAGCTTGGCACGGCTGGTTCGGATTGAGACCAGGGTTGATGGCGAGGCTTTAGCAACCTATCGAGCTGATGGTGTTATAGTGGCTACGGCAACTGGTAGCACAGGTTACTCACTGGCGGCTGGCGGACCAATTCTTTGTCCACAGGCGAAGGAAATCATATTCAAGCCAGTTTGTCCACATCTGGCTTTGGATAGGGCTGTGGTTCTATCGTCGGAAGCTGAAATCCGGTTGAAGGTAATTACGACCCATGAAGCTATGCTTAGCATCGATGGACAGGTGGAGTTACCATTGAACAGTGGGGATGAGGTGAGAGTGAAGATTAGCTCTCATGTAGCGCGGTTCTTGAGAATTCGCCCTAAGGCTTATTTTTATAGTTATCTGGAATCGAAATTTAAAGGGAAGGTATGATGAAGGTAGAGAAAGCTAGAATAAATGATGCCCAGCGGATACACGAGTTGGTCAACAGCTTTGCCGACAAGGGCGAGATGCTACCCCGGGCGTTAAGCGAGATATATGAGAACCTGCGTGACTTTTTTGTCATCAGGGATAGTAATAAACAGGTTATCGGCTGTGTTGCTCTTCATATTAACTGGGCTGATTTAGCTGAAATTAAGTCTCTGGCAGTGAGCGAAGATAAACAGGCTCAAGGCTTAGGCTCAGTGCTTGTTGAAGCCTGTCTGGATGAAGCCAGAGAGTTGGGAATTCCCACAATCTTCTGTCTGAGCTACAAGCCGGCTTTTTTTGAAAAGTATAATTTCAGTCGGGTTGACAAGATGGAATTGCCGCGAAAGGTATGGGCGGAGTGCTATCGTTGTCCCAAGTTTCCGGATTGTGATGAGGTGGCTCTGGTCTATCGATTTTAGAGGTGAGTTGAGATGGAGAAGACTTTGTCTAGCCAGCGAGTTTATGATGGCAGGGCGGTTAAACTTAAGATTGACACGGTGCGGAAGCCTAACGGCAAGATTACCACCAGAGAGATAGTTGAGCATAGCGATTGTGTGGCTGTGGTGGTTCTGGATTCTAAAGATAGGGCTATACTGGTGCGCCAGTATCGCAAAGCTGTGGGCAGGACGTTGCTGGAAATCCCGGCAGGCAGCATTGACCCTGGTGAGCAACCTATCAACTGTGTTCGCCGTGAGTTGCAAGAAGAGATAGGTTATTTGCCCAATAAGATAGATAAGCTTGGAGGTTTCTATGCAGCTCCCGGCTATTGCACTGAATATTTGCATCTGTATCTGGCTACATATCTTATACCCAGTCAGCTCGAGGCTGAAGACACCGAAGACATAGAGGTTGTGCGCGTGCCTTTACCCAAGGTGCTTGACCTAATTGCTTCCGGCGAAATCTGTGACGCTAAGAGTATAGCCGGGCTGCTCAGGGTTATGTCGCTGGGGCTTAAGGGCAGTTAACTGTGGAAGTTATGCCTTGATTTGGTACTGGGCTTTGCCCTGTTCATATAAGTCAGCGCCGTGTACATCGTTGATGACAGTGGCGGGGAAGTTTTCTACCTCTAAACGGCGAATTGCCTCTGCACCCAAATCTTCGTAAGCTATTACCTCTGCTTTTTTGATGCTCTTGGAGATAAGTGCTCCAGCACCGCCTATAGCAGCGAAATATACTGCTTTGTATTTCTGTATGGCATCTTTTACTGCCTGTGACCGGTTGCCTTTGCCAATCATTCCCTTAAGACCGGCAGCCATGAGGCGTGGTGCGTAGCTGTCCATTCTTCCGCTAGTTGTCGGTCCGGCTGAGCCGATGGCTTGTCCTGGCTTGGCTGGAGATGGACCCATATAGTAGACAGTCTGATTTGCGAGGTCGAATGGCAGCTTTTCACCCTTATCCAGAGCTTCGATGAGTCGTTTGTGAGCGGCATCACGAGCCGTGTAAATCACGCCAGTAATGCAAACCTGGTCGCCGGCTTTTAGTTTCTTTATTGTCTCCTCGTCTAGCGGGGACTTAATATTTAAAGCTTTCATTGTATCCCTCCGAGGTCGCTTATTTACTTCCTTTTACGGTGAAGTCGGGGAAGGGGACTTTGGATTTGGTCTGAGCTGGCGGTGGCACTATCCGAGCCGGCGGCTCCTTTCTGCCCAGTCCTATAGCCTGAGATACCATACGTCTTTTTAGTAGCTGAATTGCTAAAGCCGGGTCTAATCCTTTGGGGCAGGCGTCGGAGCAAGCACCGGCGAGATGGCAGTGCCATACGCCGTGGTCGGTATCTACCACAGGGAATCTTTCCATTTCGCCCTCATCACGGGTGTCGGCGCAGTAGCGGTAGCACTGAGCCAGAGCCTGTGGACCGGTGAAAAGCTTGTCACTGGCTGAAGTAGGGCAGGCAGATATGCATATGCCGCACTTTATGCAGTAGGTAAATTGCAAGAAGGCTTCTAATGATTGGGGTGACTGGGCGAATTCGGCAGTGGGTTTTTCCATTTCCTTGCCATCGTGATGTAAGATGTAAGGCTTTATTGCTTTGTGGGTTTCGAAGAATGGAGTGAGGTCAACCACCAGGTCTTTGACGATTTTCAGGTTGGGTAGTGGCTTGATGGTTAACCTGTTTGAGTGAAACTCCTCTATCTGGGTATGGCAGGCGAGATGAGGGTAGCTGTTGATTAGCATACCGCAGGAGCCACATATTGCCATGCGGCATGAGGTGCGGAAAGCCAGCGTGCTATCGAGATTCTCTTTTATGTATATAAGCCCATCGAGTACCGTCATGCCCCGGCTGGACGTGACTACGAATTCCTGGAAATGAGGCTGACTGTCCTTTTCCGGGTTATATCTCTGTATTCTGAAAGTTATTTGTTCGTTCTTCTGTTTGTCCATTATGCCTCCTATGTGGATAACAGTAAAATCGGTACGTAGGCAGCCCAGGCGAAGATGACGATGCCGAAAGCTATAATAGCCCGGGTAACGATGCGCTCGGTTCTGGCTGAGGGTGTCAGCTCCAGTATGATGTTACGCAGCCCGTTTAAGCCGTGGTACAGAACGACAGCCAGCAGGGCTATGTATAAGCCAGCCCAGATACCTTCTCGAGACCGTTCTATCATGGAGTGCCATGCAGTCGAGTCCCTGACATCGATTCCGAAGAAGCCGAGGATGGCATCGAGGTGCATCCATACTGTATGTATACCTGCCAGCACTGCTATCAGCACGCCGGTAACCAGTTGTATGAACCAGAGGTAAGTATTGCGCATCACCAGCCTCCTGCAATGAAGTCATAGAAGAACACCAGGCATAGGATTAAAATTATGCCTATCATAGCCATTGTCCAGGGACGCTTTTTACGTAACGAATCTCGATAAGGGTAAATCGGCGGTATTGGCTTTCCCATCAGAAAGCCGAGTTCTTGCAGGATGAGGCGCAAGCCGTTCAAAGCGTGGTAAATTAAGGCGACAACAACCAGATATTCGCCGAATTTAAACCACGGATTGTGAAGCATGCTCATCGTAGCTTCCCAGACATCCTTGCCTTGAATACGGAAAACTGTTGTCATGGTCAAATGGAGTAGCAAGAAGAGCAGGATTCCCAGACCGGTTACCCGGTGCAGTATGTAAAGGTAACGTTCTAGCTTGTAATTGCCTGCCCATATCCAGCCGCCAATCCCTAGATGGTTGTTTCGTGGCTGTATTTGTCTCATAGTTAGCTCCCTAATATTTCCTTTCTACTGGCTGCCACATAGTGATGGTTACTGGTATGTAATCGAGTCGTGGTCCTTTTGGTGTATAGTGTGCCAGTGTGTGTTTGAGCCAGTTGACGTCGTCGCGTTTGGGAAAATCACGTCGTGAATGAGCCCCTCGGGATTCGGTGCGGGCTAGAGCTCCGGCGACGATGATTTCAGCCAAATCTAGCAGGTTATCGACCTCCAAGGCGCTGAGAAGGTCGGTGTTGTATATGCGTCCGCGGTCTTTGACCTTTATGCCAGGCAGTTGCCTCTTTATTTCCTGTATCTTGTCGAGTGCTGCTTTCAGGTCCGTGCCGGTGCGAAAGACCCCCACCTTACTATCCATAGTTCTCTGTAGTTCCCTGCGCAGCGCATAGGCGCTTTCTTTGCCGTCGGGGCTGAACCTGCTGAAAACTCTAGCCTCCTCGTCTTTTAGCATTGCGGCTTTTGGTGGAGAAGGAATTGCTTTATGTTTAGAGGCGTATTTAGCGGCTTCGTCTCCGGTTATTTTCCCCCAGACGAGACATTCTGTGGTCGAGTTGGAACCAAGGCGATTGGCACCATGCAGCGATACGCAGGCAGCCTCGCCGGCTGCCCAGATGCCTTCTATCGGTGTGGCTCCGTTAATGTCGGTATGTACGCCGCCCATAAAATAGTGAGCGGCGGGGCGAATCGGTATTGGCTTGTAGATGGGGTCGATGAAGTTGAATTTCATGGCGACCTCTCGAATCATCGGCAGCCGTTCGTTAATTTTGGCAGCGCCGAGATGACGCAGGTCGATGTGAACATAATCGAGACCGTCAGGACCTGGAAATCCTCTGCCCTCTTCGATTTCAGTCATCTCAGAGCGGGAGACAATGTCTCGGGGAGCTACCTCCATCTTAGATGGAGCGTATCTTTCCATAAATCTTTCATCTTTGTTATTGAGCAAATAGCCGCCCTCGCCTCGTGCCGCCTCTGTAATCAGTATGCCGGATGGTACCAGTCCGGTAGGATGAAACTGGACGAATTCCAGGTCCTTGATGGGCAGTCCGGAGCGATAAGCCATGGCTAGACCGTCGCCGGTGGCGGTAAGCGAGTAGGTGGTGAAACCGAACATACGACAAGCACCGCCGGTAGCGATAATCAGGGCTTTGCCTTCAATCATGAAGAACTCGCCGCTGGTCAGGTCCCAGGCGGTTACGCCGCAGAATGTATTATCTTTTGTCAGGATGGAGCTGACGTAGCATTCGTCGTATCTGCTTATATTGGTGTATTTCTGGAGGGTGTCGTAGAGAGTCTGCATTTCGGCGAATCCTGTCTTATCGGCAGCGAACACTGCCCGGTCGTAGCTATGACCGCCGAACGGTCGCTGGGCAATTCGTCCATCCGGATGCCGTGACCAGGGTATGCCCCAGTGCTCCAGTATCAGTATTTCCTGGGGCGACTCTTCCACGAAGCGCTTCACCACGTCCTGGTCGCAGAGGAAATCAGCGCCTCTGACGGTGTCCCAGGAGTGGAGTTCAAAGCTATCTCCTTCATCCGGCTGCATGACTGCTGCAGAGCCACCTTCGGCACAAACCGAGTGAGAGCGCATCAACTGGACTTTAGAGATGATGGCGACGTCTAGGTCTGGATTTCTGGCGGCTTCTATGGCAGCACGTAGTCCAGCAAGACCTGAGCCTAAGACTATAATATCGTGTTTCTGGCTCGTCATAGTACTGCCTCCTTATGACGGGCGCACCAGCACTGAATATTGACAGCTACAGGCATACTGGCGATATGTGCCGGGAAAACCTCGGCGTGGACGGCTAAGGCGGTTGTCCTACCGCCATAGCCCATAGGTCCAATGCCCAGGTTATTTACTTGTTGCAAAATTTCCTTTTCCAATTCGGCAACTTCTGGGTCTGGATTTGGTTCGCCGACTTTACGCAGCAGTGCCTTTTTTGCCATTGCCATGGTTTTGTCCGTTGTTCCGCCTATGCCCAGTCCGATAATGATTGGTGGGCATGGGTTGCTGCCGGATTCGTTAACAAGGTTTACCACGAAGTCTATAATTCCCTGTCGTCCTTTTGCCGGTGGCATCACCGTCAGGCGGGAGCAGTTTTCTGAGCCGCCTCCTTTAGGTATCACGCTGATTTTAAGTTTATCGCCGGGAACGATATCGGTATGAATGATTGCCGGGGTGTTATCTTTGGTATTCACGCGTGCTGAGAATGGCTGGTTCACCATAGATTTGCGCAAATAGCCTTTGTCATATCCCTGGCGCACACCTTCATTTATGCAGTTATAGAGGTCGCCGCCGGCTATATGAACTTCCTGTCCCATTTCCAGTAAGACCACGGCGGCGCCTGTGTCCTGGCACAGGGGGATTTTCTCCTTGACAGCTATTTCGGTGTTCTCAATCATTTGAGATAACACGTCTTTAGCCACGGGCGACTCTTCTTTCTCTCTTGCCTGCTTGAGCGCTGTAAGCACATCTTCAGGGAGATAAAGGCAAGCTTCCTGGAACATGTTGGATATGGTTTCAGTTATCTGTTTACAATCGATATCCCGCATTGGCTGATTACTCCAGTTTCATTATTTTGATAAGCTCCTGCACAGCCTCGGCTGATTTCTTGAGTGCCTCGCTCTCCTCCTTGGTTAGCTTTAGCTCAACTACCTCTTCAATGCCATCTTTACCTACCTTGGCTGGAACGCCAACTACCGCCCCCTTTATTCCATATTCGCCATCGAGGTAGACGGCGCAGGACAATATTCTCTTCTTGTCCAGTAATATGGATTCTATCATCTGAGCGGTAGCTGCCGCCGGTGCGTAAAAGGCACTTCCTGTTTTCAGCAGGGCAACTATTTCGCCACCACCTTTGACTGTCCGCTCAACGATTTTATTCACAGTCTCCTGAGGCAGAAGCTCGGTTATGGGGATGCCGCCCACCGTAGTCAATCTTGGTATAGCCACCATAGTATCTCCATGCCCGCCCAGAACGCAGGCATAAACGTCTTCGACCGATACATTTAGTTCCTGAGCAATGAAAGTCCTGAACCTGGAGGTATCTAAAATGCCAGACTGACCGAAGACACGTTTCCGTGGAAATTTGCTGACGTGAAGGGCAAGCTGTGTCATGGCGTCTAAGGGGTTGGCAACCATGATAAGCATGCTCTTCGGCGAATATTTCACCACCTGCTCGGTGACCGATTTAACTATGTTCATGTTGGTCAGTACCAGGTCATCACGGCTCATACCCGGCTTTCTCGGCACTCCCGAGGTGATAGCCACGATGTCTGATTTAGCAGTTTCTTCATAGGAATTGGTACCTATGACTCTGGCATCTGAGCCGGTAATTGGACCGGTCTGCAGCATATCCAGCCCCTTGCCCTGGGGTAAGCCGTCGACGATGTCTACTAAAACCACATCGGCGTATCCTTTTTCGGCGATACGCTGAGCCAGGGTGGCACCTACATTTCCGGCACCGATAACGCTAACTTTGCTACGCATTTCAGCCTCCTTACTTTTTGAATTTTTCAATCACTGCATCAGCCACCTCTGAGGTAGTTGCTGCAGGTTGATTGCGGTCTGACTTCAGGTCGTAGGTGACGTTTTTGCCTTCAGCGATGACATTAGCTATGGCTTTCTCCAGCTTATGTGCAGCTTTGGTTTCACCGAGATAGCGTAGCATCATGACTGCGGAGAGCATCATAGCCATAGGATTAACTTTGTTCTTGCCGGTGTATTTGGGAGCGCTACCGTGGGTAGGCTCAAAAACCGCTATATTATCACCCATATTGGCTCCGGGCGCAACACCAAGCCCGCCAACCAATCCGGCGCAGAGGTCGGATACGATATCTCCATAGAGATTGGGCAGGACGATGACGTCGTATTGCTGAGGATTTCTGGCGAGGCGCATGCACAGTGCATCGATAACCACATCTTCGAACTCTATATCCGGATATTCCTTGGCTACTTCGCGGGCGGCAGCCAGAAAAAGTCCGTCGGAGAACTTCAGTATGTTAGCCTTGTGGGCAGCACTGACTTTTTTTCTCCTATTAGCGCGTGCGTATTCAAAAGCGAATTTAACTATGCGCCTGGAGGCTGTTTCAGAAATCGCTTTTATGCTGAAACCGGAATCCTCGTTCACCTTTCTCTGTGTGGTCTCAAGAATGAGCTTTGCCAGGCTAGCGCTCCCCAGGGTATCCCGGGCAAATTCAATTCCGATGTAAAGGTCCTCCGTATTCTCTCGGACAATCACTATGTCTATGTTTTCAAAGGCTGTGGGCACGCCCGGGTATGTCTTACATGGTCGGAGGCAGGCGTAGAGTTCTAAACCTTGCCTTAAAGCCACATTGACGCTTCTGAAGCCGGTGCCTATCGGTGTGGTTACCGGACCTTTTAGAGCTACCCTGTTCTTCTTTATAGATTCGAAAACATGCTCAGGTAGAGGTGTGCCGAATTTATCCTGGGCTTCCTTGCCGATTGTTTCGATATCCCAATCGAATTTAATACCGGTGGCTTCTAATACTCTTTGAGTCGCCCTGGTAATCTCGGGTCCAATTCCATCGCCGGGGATAAGAGTCACTTTATAAGGCATAACTTGAACCATACCTCCCGCTCATGCTGAGCTTGTCGAAGCACGAACCCCTTCGCTTTATGTCAGACAGGGTTACCGCGGAGCATCCGCTCCACGCGGGCAGACCTAAAGGTCCGCCCCTACATTTTCTTCTTAATCCCACCTCCGAGATTGCCACGTCGTCCTTCCAGTACTGGAAGGACTCCTCGCAATGACGAATACAAATTCAGACTTCGAAGTCGCCGTGTTTTGTTATGTAGGGAACAAGCCCGCCTTGGCTAAGTATATCCAGCATCACTTTTGGGATTTTACCAAAGGTGAGTTTGGCACCGTTGGTCAGGTCGGTAACTACACCTGTGGTCAGATTCACCTCTATTTTATCACCGGCGTCAATTTTGTCGGTATCGCAAAGCAGTACCGGCAATCCCTGATTTATAGCGTTTCTGAAAAAGATGCGGGCAATTGATTTTGCCAGTATAGCGCTCACTCCAGCCATTTTAATAACTAAGGCGGCGTGTTCCCGACTGGAACCGAGCCCGAAATTCCTGCCGGCGACGATGAAGTCACCCGGTTTCACTTTCTTGATGAAGGTTGAATCGGCATCTTCCATAACGTGCTTGGCTAGCTCCGGCAGGTCGCTTCTCAGATGCGCATATTTACCGGGTATGATATGGTCGGTAGAGATGTTGTCACCGAACTTGAAAGCCTTGCCTTTAAGAATCTTGTCGGGCATTACGTCACCTTTCTAGGGTCGGTGATTTCACCGGTTAATGCCGAAGCTGCGGCTGTGGCTGGGCTTGCCAGGTATATTGAAGCTTCCGGGTTGCCCATCCGTCCCTTGAAATTGCGGTTAGCTGTCGATAGGCAGACTTCTTTGTCGCCGAGAACGCCCTGATGAAGTCCCAGGCATGCGGCGCATCCCGGTGGTAGTATCACAGCCCCAGCTGCAGCCAGTACCTGGATGTAGCCAATCCTCATGGCTTTAGTCAGGATTTGCTGTGATGCCGGAGCTACGATTAACCTGACGCTTGGGTGCCGTTTTTTCCTTTTAAGTATGGCGGCAGCTATAGCCAGGTCTTCGAGTCGACCATTAGTGCAGGTGCCGATGAACACCTGGTAGATTTTGGTGCCGGCTACCATGTTTACCGGAGCTACATTATCTACGGTGTGAGGCATGGCTACCATAGGTTCGAGCTCGGAGACGTTGACGATTACAGAGCGTTCGTAGTCGGCATCGGCGTCGGGGCGGAGAGCTCTGTATTTGTTGCCTCTGCCTTGAGCTGCCAGGTATCTTTGGGTGACATTGTCGCTGGGGAAAATACCGACCTTGGCGCCGGCTTCCACCGCCATATTGGCTACAGTCAAACGTTGTGAGATGGTCATATTGGCTACTGTGTCGCCGTTGAATTCTAATGCTTTGTATGTAGCGCCGTCGGCTCCGAGTGCTCCGATAAGATGGAGAACAAGGTCTTTGGCGTCAACCCATTTTTGAAATCTGCCGCTGAGGCTAATTTTGAATGTCTCAGGCACTCTGAACCATGTTTTGCCCAGAGCGAAGGTAATGGCAATATCGCTGGAACCCATACCGGTAGCAAAGGCGCCTAAACCTCCGGCAGTCACTGTGTGGGAGTCGGCACCTACGATGATATCCCCAGGATTGGCGAAAATTTCAGCCACCAGCTGATGGCATATTCCGCTGCCACCTTCAAAGATTAGGCAGTCGGTTTCGTCAGCGAACCGGCGCAGGAATTTATGGTCGTTTGATAGTTCCCGGTTAGGACTGGGTATGGCATGGTCAAGAAAGATAGCAGTTCGCTGCGGGTTGGCTAGTCTGCCGTGTTTGACTTCTTTAAACTGCCGTATAGTTAAGGGACCGGTGGTGTCTTGAACAAAGGCTAAATCTATCGGGGCAATGACTATATCGCCGGCTCTGACATCGGTTCCTGACTTCTCGCTTAGGATTTTCTCACTGAGGGTTTTCCTCATTAAAACCTAACCGATTGTGGCGAGTACAGCGCCTCCGCTTACTTTGTCGCCAGGTTTGCAATTTATGGATTTAATCTTGCCGGCGACTGGAGAAACTATTTCGTTTTCCATTTTCATGGCTTCCAGAACCACTATGCCTGTGTTCGCCTTAACCTCATCGCCTTCTTTTACCAGATAGCGGATTATGGTGCCCGGTATGGGGGCAAGCACTGGGGTCTCACCGGCAGTGACCGTTGACCTGGGGGGCGCTGGAGCTTCCTTCTCTGCTGGTGGTGGTGCTGCTGGTGGCTGTGGTGGGGCATATGCAGGTGGTGGAGCAAATGAAACCGTGCCACCTGCAGGCTCGACCTCGACCTTATAATATTCGTCGCCGACGAAGACATTAAATGCTCTAAGCGCCTGTCCCTTAGCTGGTGCTTTCTCTTCAACCTTGTCCACCACTTTGCCAGCTTTGGCTTTGGCGATAAGTGCCTCTTCTCGTTTTACGTCTTCCAGAGTCTTGGGCTTGGTTTCCGGTGGGGGTGTCTCCAATCCGTACTTCCACTTAAGAAATCGCATGCCGGTCTGAGGATAAAGTGCGTAAATAAGGACGTCGCCTATGTCCTTAGCTATATCTTTGGTCGCCTCTTTGGCTTTTTTCAGCTCCGGCTCGAGAATATCTGCCGGTCGGGATGTAATCGGTTTTTCCCCTCGCTCATAGCCATTGAGTATTTTTTTCTGTATCTCTTTATCAATGGAGGCTGGTGGCTTACCGTAAAGTCCGTAGGCGTAATCTTTGACTTCTTTAGATATCATCTTATATCTGCCGAAGAGTACGTTCTGTACTGCCTGAACGCCGACTATCTGGCTGGTTGGGGTAACCAGCGGCGGGTAGCCAAGCTCTTTTCGAGTTCTGGGTAGCTCGGCGTAGACTTCCTGCAAGCGGTCGAGGGCGTTGGCTTCTCTCAGTTGGGCAACCATGTTGCTGAACATGCCGCCGGGGATTTGATGCCACAGCACGCCGGTGTCAATCACCGATATCTTGGTTGTATCTAAAAAGTCCCTGTATTTCGGGGCAATAGATTCGAAGTATTCGCCTAGTTTAAGCAGATGTTCTAGCTTTATTCCGGTGTCTCTAGGTGTGCCGCTTAGGGCGACCACAATCGGCTCTAGCGCCGGGTGGGAGGTACGCAAAGCGAATGGAGCGATACAGGTATCTATGAAATCGACTCCAGCCTCGATGGCTCTTAAGAGGCTCATATAAGCCATGCCGCTGGTGAAATGGCTGTGCAAGTTGACCGGTATCTTCAGAGCCTCCTTTAAAGCCTTTATTAGGTCGTAAGCGTCATCCGGGGATATAAGTCCAGCCATGTCCTTGATGCACAGGCTGTTAGCCCCCATATCCTGGATAATCAGTGCCTTCTTTACAAAATAATCGATATTGTATACCGGTCCGCCCAGCTTAGGTTCCGTGAGTGAATAGCACAAGGAACCCTGAATATGCTTCTTTTTATCCTTGATTGCCTTGAAGGCGGTTATGAAATTGCGTTCGTCGTTGACGGCATCGAAGACGCGGAACACGTCGATGCCGCAGTCGGCGGCATGATGGACAAATGCGGTTACCACGTCATCAGCATAATTGCGATAACCGACCAGGTTCTGCCCGCGCAGCAGCATTTGTAATCTGGTATCGGGCATTAGTTTTTTCAAGATGCGGATTCTTTCCCAGGGGTCTTCATTCAGAAACCGGGTCATGACGTCGAAGGTAGCACCGCCCCAGACTTCCATAGACCAGAACCCTGCTTTGTTCATCTCCGGGGCAATAGGCTCCATGTCAGTAGTTCGCATCCTGGTGGCAAAAAGGGACTGGTGTCCATCACGCAGTGTGAGGTCGGTAATTTTTACTGGATTTTTGCCGCTTCCTTTACTTGGACTCATAGATATATATCTCCTCCTCAATAAATGTCTTAGTTGGACTTGCTAGCGGTTGAGTCTTCTGGTGCGCCACAGAGCTCTGGCTCTCATCAATTCCTGGCGTCCAAAAAGCCGCCACGGGCTGGTTTCAGAATAGGGCACTCTAACAGGCATTGCTTTGGCTTGCACTTCCTGTTCCATGTAGGCGTTAATCGCCCCTGTTATTGCAGCTACCACAGCTTTGTTCATTTCGATTACTTTCTATAGCGGGATATTGCCATGTTTTTTGGGCGGATTGGTATCAGTCTTGTTGCGCAGCATTTCCAGGGCTTTAATCAGTTTCGGTCGTGTGCTTCTGGGGTCGATTACATCGTCGATATAGCCCTTGCTGGCAGCCACATAGGGATTGGCGAATTTGTCTCTGTACTCGGCAATCAGTTTTTGTCTCGTCTCCTCCGGTTTTTCCGACTTGTCTATGGTGTCTTTGAAGATGATGTTCACGGCGCCGTCCGGTCCCATCACGGCGATTTCGGCTGTGGGCCAGGCATAGTTGATATCGCCGCGCAGGCTTTTGCTGCTCATGACTATATAAGCGCCGCCGTAGGCTTTGCGGGTGATGACGCTTACCTTGGGTACGGTAGCTTCAGCGTAGGCATAGAGAAACTTGGCGCCGTGCCTGATAATGCCTCTGTATTCTTGTTCGCTGCCCGGCATATATCCGGGTACGTCGACGAGTGTAATCAGAGGAATATTGAAACAGTCACAAAAGCGGACAAACCTGGCGCCTTTGTCTGCAGCATCAACGTCGATGACGCCGGCATACATCGATGGTTGCTGGGCTACTACGCCGACGCTGTATCCACCCATCCTGGCGAAGCCAACGATGAGGTTGTGGGCAAAATTCTGATGTACCTCCATAAAATCGCCGTTATCTATGATTTTGAGGATGACATTTTTCATATCATATGTTTTGTTGGGGTCATCAGGGACGATGTGAAGAAGTTCCTCATCCGTCCGGTTCGGGTCATCGCCGGCATCTACAAAAGGCGGGTCATCAAGGTTGTTTTGAGGCAGAAAGCTCAGCAGGCGACGTATTGTCTCGAGGCATTGTCGGTCATCATCGGCAACAAAATGACAGTTGCCGCTTTTAGTGGCGTGTGTCATGGCACCGCCCAGCTCCTCGAAAGTGACTTCTTCGCCGGTCACCGCCTTGATTACCGCCGGTCCGGTGATATACATCTGACCGGTGTTCTTTACCATGAAGATGAAGTCGGTTATGGCTGGCGAATAGACAGCTCCTCCGGCACACGGTCCCATAACCGCCGAAATTTGCGGTATAACGCCTGAATAGATGGTATTCCGCATGAAGATGTCACCATAGGCTGCCAGACTGTCTACCCCCTCCTGTATGCGGGCGCCTCCTGAATCGAGCAAGCCTATGATAGGTGCGCCGTTTTTGGCTGCCAGGTCCATGGCTTTACAGATTTTTTCCGAAGCTACTTTTGACAGCGAGCCGCCGAAAACCGTGAAGTCCTGGGAAAAGACGAAGGCGGTCCTGCCGTTGATTTTGCCGTAGCCGGTGACCACGGCGTCACCTAGAACTCTGTGCTCTTCGACTCCGAAGTCGGTGCATCTGTGGAGGGCAAACGGGTCGAGTTCTTCGAATGTGCCCGGGTCGAAGAGAATCTGGACTCGTTCCCTGGCGGTGAGCTTGCCTTGTTTATGCTGGGCTTCTATGCGCTTATCTCCGCCGCCAGCCATAGCTTTTTCTCTTAATTTGCCTAGTTCGGTGATTTTATGCTCGATTCCCATGTCTTTCACCTTCCCATCAAACCGATAAGAGAGGATTACTTGCTGCAATTGCCGTAGGTAGCATTGTAACATATTTCGCCGAGCCTTGAATAGCGTATAATCGCGTGGCATGATAGAATAAAAACCTATGACCGGCAGGACGAGCAAAGCTTCATTGCTTCAGTGGCGAAAGGCAAGGGGTGCTTCCTCTCCGGGTGTCACCCGCTGTGGAAAAACCACCTTCCGCTGGGGAGAGCGGACCTGTGTGATGGGTATTATCAATGTCTCTCCCGATTCTTTTTCTGGCGATGGCTTGAATAATGTCGATGCTGCGGTGGCTCAGGCACAACGCTTTGTCGCCGAAGGTGTTGACATGCTCGATGTCGGCGGTGAGTCTACCCGTCCCAATTCGTCTCCTATCTCAGTAGATGAGGAACTGCGGCGGGTGATACCGGTGCTGGAACGGCTGGCTGGCAAAACCAATGTGCCCTTGAGTGTTGATACCTACAAGTTTGAGGTGGCTCGCCGGGCTGTGGATGCCGGCGCGGAGATGCTAAACGATATCTGGGGATTGAAGCAGGAGCCGAGGCTGGCTGCGCTGGCGGCAGAAAAAGCCGTGCCCATAATACTGATGAGCAATCAGAGAGATAAACCTCAGCCAAATATCGTGCCGGCGGTCATCGCCGACCTGAAGAGGGCTATAGACCTGGCTCTGGATGCAGGAGTGCCCTGGGAGAATATCATCGTAGACCCGGGCGTCGGTTTTGGCAAGACGCTGGAGCAGAACCTGGAGCTGGTGCGTCGGCTCGACGAGCTTAAAGTTTTAGGCAGACCTGTGCTGCTGGGCACTTCGCGCAAATCGATGATTGGACTTGTCCTGGAGTTGCCCCCAGAGCAGCGCCTGGAGGGCACAGCAGCCAGCATCGCCATCGGTATCGCCAGAGGTGCCGATATAATCAGGGTGCATGATGTTAAGGAGATGATACGCGTCTGCCGCATGAGCGATGCCATTATACGAGGCAGGAGTAGCTAGCTGTGGCGATTGTCTATCTTGGTCTGGGCTCCAATCTGGGAGATAGAAAGCAGAACCTGGTTCGAGCTTTAGATTTGCTGTCACAGCAGGTGGAGATTGAGCAAATCTCCTCTATTTACGAAACCGAGCCTGTGGGTTACAAGCAGCAGCCACTTTTCCTTAATGCCGTTTGCCGTGTTTCTGTCGGGCTAAGTCCCCAAAATCTGCTGCGCCTGGCTAAGAAAATCGAAGCTGAACTTGGCAGGACGCCCGCTTTCCCCAACGCGCCCCGGTCTATCGATATAGATATACTTTTCTATGGCGACGAGGTTGTCAGCACCAGGGACTTGACCATACCCCATCCCCGGCTGGTGGAGCGGGCTTTCGTGCTGGTGCCGCTGGCTGAAATCGCCCCGGAACTGGTTCACCCTGCGAATAAGAAAACTGTCAAAAAGCTGCTCGGTGATTTGGGGGGTGTGACTGGTGTCAGCAAGTGGGCTGAAGCCGGGGAGCTTATAAGCAGGAGGCGAGATGTATCAAGTATCTGTTGAAGGACATTTCGATGCCGCCCACTATCTCAGGGACTATGGCGGCAAGTGTGAGAACCTGCATGGGCATCGCTTCAAGGTGGTGGTCAGCTTGGGTGTGGCGAAGCTTAATAAGACGGGGCTGGCTTATGATTTCGTGGAGCTGAAGCGTCATCTGAACGAGGTCCTCGCCAGGTTTGACCATACCTGCATCAACGACGTGCCGCCTTTCGATAAGCTCAATGCCTCTTCGGAAAATATCGCGGCTACTATCTACGACCAGCTTAAAGGTCGTTTCCCTGGGGGTGTGGTGCTGTCGAGCGTGCAGGTGTGGGAGTCTCCACAGAGCTGCGTTACATATAGACCTGAGTAGACTAGTCTGTTAGGTCCGGCGGCAAGAGGTTGGGTATGCTTTCTGTGATGGGGTAGCTGTGGTTGCATTTCTTGCAGAAGAGCGAGCCGGTGACTACCTCGTCCTCTTTTTCCTCGGTTACGCTTAGCTTGAGAGTGCCCTTGCACATGGGACAGGCTAGTATGTCCATCAACTCCTTTTTCATGAGCGCTCCTTATTTATAGTTGTTCCTTATAGATTCCGGTAGACATCGCGGCGGTGTTTAACTCTAAAGATAGTAACCGCTTTAGCCTTGTCGTCTAAATGGAATAATATGCGGTATTCGCCGCTATCCACTCGATATGCATCCTTTTCGCCCTTTAGCTGTTTTATATCCTGTGAATAGGGATTATCCTCCAAAGATAATATCTTTTCAACTACTTGGCGACGGATTTTCGAAGTAAGATGAGCTATTTCTTTTTCAGCTTTACGACTGATTTTAAGGTTATAGCTCACTCATTTAACTCCGCCAAAAACTCCTTAAAAGGTCTGGTCGGTTCGCCTTTTGCTTCCTGGTAGTCGCGTAAGTCTTCAAGTTCCTCCTGGTGCCTCAGCCAGTCCTTTAGAGCCTCTATAACTACTTCACGCAGACTGGCTCTGTGCTCTATAGCGGCAATTTTTACCGCCCGGTATAGCTCATCATCTCCCAAGTCTACAGTTATTTTTGCTTTCTGAACCATAATCTAACTCCTAAAACCATATTACCGTATTTAAGGTAAACTGTCAATTTTGTCTTTAAACATCGCTATAATCTGAAACTATCGCTGTAATCGTAAAACTAGATATTTTTGCCCTTTTACCTGTCATTTTGATTTCACTCCCCCTCACTCTAACTCTCTCCCTCCGGTGGAGAGAGAACTAGATTTCCTCTCCTTTGATCCTTCCCACGAAGGATTGACGGAAGAGTCCTCCCTCTACTTCCCTCTCCCTTAGATGGGAGAGGATTAAGGTGAGGGTGAAGCCTTGACCTTGCCAGGTTGCGACTACTGCGCTAGACTTATATCAATGGGCGGAGTGCGGCTTACCTTCTACGGCGGCGTCAACGAAATCGGCGGCAACAAAATCCTGCTCGAAGACGGGGAGCGTCGCCTGTTCCTGGACTTCGGCTTTCCCTACAAGAGGCACAAGCAATTCTATGAGGAATACCTGAAGCCCCGCGGCGGCGCTGGCTTGCTCGACCCGCTGGCAATGTGCTTGCTGCCGCCATTGGAGGGACTTTATCGTGATGACCTGGCGACGCCGGGTCTGTGGCAGCAGTTTCGAAATGCCCCTTCCTATCGCAGGCTCGAAGGCGTAGACGGCGTGCTGCTGACACATGCCCATCTCGACCACTCCGGTCATATCGCTTTTCTCAGGGATGATATACCGGTCTATTCCACTGCCACTACGGCGTTTATTGCCAAGTCCATTCAGGACTCAGGTAAAGCTGACTTCGACCAGCAGGTATGCTATTTCGACCGCAAGGCGCCGGGGCGTCCCGCTGGCTGGAAGCAGGAGGCGCTGCTTACCACAGATAAAAAACAGCAGCGACAGTTTTGCCTTGCCGACGCCGAGCTAAAGGCTCTAAGCGAAGAGGCTGTCAAATTCTGGCTTAAATCTCCGGGGCAGAGACCGCTTATCTCCTGTTCACTGAACGGTCACAGTGGCTGCAGCTTCAATCTGCGCTGCTTTCCCGTTGACCACTCCATACCCGGCGCCTGTGCCTGGGGCATAGAGACCGGCTCCGGCTGGGTCATTTACAGCGGCGACTTGCGGCTGCACGGCAAGCGCGCTGAGCTTACCCGGAAATTTATCCAGGACGCCAGTAGCCTGCGTCCCAGGGCGCTTATCTTGGAAGGCACCAATGTGACCCGCAAGACCAATGTGGCTGAGAGCGAAGTGTATGACAACGGCTTTAAGGCTATAAAAGGCGCTGCCGGCATGGTGATTGCCGATTTTCCTCCCCGGGATGTCAACCGCCTGCTCACCTTTTTGCAGATTGCCCGTGACACCGGCAGGAAGCTGGCTATACTGCCCAGGGACGCCTATCTGTTAAAGGTCATGCGTTTACTGGAGCCGGAAATTCCCGAGCTTGCCCAGGAGCAGAGCATGGTCATCTATCAGGACACCATTGCCAGCAAGAGCCCCAACCAGTGGCTGCAGAACCTGTGCCAAGAGTACGGCAGCAAGATGGTCCTGGCTGAAGATGTCCGTTCGGCTGAGGACAAGTTTATTCTCTGTTTCAGCTTCTTCGACATAAATGAGTTGCCCAGCCTTCGCCCCAGGGCAGGCAGCCTATATGTCTTCAGCTCCAGCGAGCCACATGATGAGGAGCAGGAAATCGATTTCCGCCGCCTGCATAGCTGGCTTAAGCACTTTGGGATTAAAGGCTTCGGTCTGCCTGTGGAGAAGAACGGCGACTGGGTAATCCCCGAAGCCGAGAGGGGCTTACATGCCTCCGGTCACGCCTGCGGTCCCGACCTGCTTGCGGTGGTTCGAGGCATAAAGCCTGAGCTTCTCATCCCCGTCCACAGCGAACACCCCGAATTCTACGTTAAAAACCTGAGCGGCAGTGGTATTGATGTCATTCTCCCGGCTGCGGGCGGCACGATTGAGATATGAAGCTACAGGCACATGGGTAAAATTGTGGTTTTTAACGGCTGCGTATTTCAAATTCTCTAGATTGGGCTATCGGGGACAGTTCCCGAACTTTTTCGAGAAGAAACAGTCGATTCCTGCCATATAGCAGTTATTATTAAACATCTTTACAACATGCGCCGTGATGACATTACGATGTTTTATATTCTGGGAACTAGACTAAGGACCATTTCAGATAGAATCGGAATCCTTCTTTAAAGCTAATACAATTATTCCAAGTATTGACTATTGTACGAATATGAAATAGTATGTACCTAATACTTCAATCATCTGTGAGGCACAGCCAATGTTTTTAGAACAGCGGCCGGTGTGGTTTTATTTTATGTGATGGTGTGCGGGAGAAGAGTAGATGGTTATAAGGAATGGGGAATCGATGTTAGGCCACTTAATGAAAGATGCCATCTTGGGTGTAGACCCATCTAGCCTTGCTCATCTAAGGGTAAGAACTGAGTGGATTGGAATCCAAGTTCTCACAGATCCTTTTGTGGTCTATAGAAATGACAAGTATCTTCCTGTCATACTTGTTGAAGAACTGAATACGGAGCATAAATATCTTCTTTTTGTTTCGGCTACCTCGCTGGCTAAAAACCTTGAAGCTTTGCGTGCTAAGAGGGGTGCTTTAATTGGTCTGAATTTGAGAATACGCAAGCAGGCTGAAGACAAGTTCTCCGCATATGAAGTTGAGGAGCTGGTTGAGTGATACCTAGTATTCGATCCTCGTTAGATTGATGCTAAACATATATCAGATCTCGCGGTGGGTTCTAAAAACTAAATAGTGAAGGAGAGAACAGCGGTGCTGTTCCCTCCCTTACCTTCTGTAAGCTGCTCGCTTAGCCAATAAATAGATCTTTCTTGCGTTTTTCGATAATTTCTAAGTTTTTCTGATCGCCATCGGTTAGAGAAAGACCTGCAAGATTCTTTAAATAGGCCTTAAGTTGAGGCTTTATCGCACTTCTGGGTAACACCATTGTACCAGCGGTCACAATTCCTTGCCAGTGTGTTTCCTCTCTTCTCCAGCCGCGATTCTCAGTATGACTCAGGGAAGTTGCCACTGCTTTTTTCCAGTCTTGACCTTTCTCTCTCATGCATGCAGCTACGAATTCACCTATAGCAGAGATCACACCAGAATTCCAATGCAGATATTTGGAGCGTACGTCAATTATATCGATTTCTCCATTTGCTACCTTGCCCCACTCGGGGAATTGCGCAGCTATGAACTCCCACACCTGGGTCAGAAAATCGATATACTGGTTTTCAACCCCAACAGTCCTATCTGGGTTGTCCTTCTTTACCAATTCCTCGGGAAGCAGTCCAGCATCAAATGCAGCATCGATTATCGGTTCAGTTGCTTGATAGATGCCGGCCAGGGTAAACATATCTTTTGATTGGGCCGGAATTCCTACATCCTCCAAATTGACTCGTTCTATGAAGACTGATACTTTGTCTATGAGCTTTTGGACGACCCTGTTTACTATATCTCTGCGGTCAAACAGAATATCAAGACTCTTTGTAGTTTTTTTGGCAGTTCTATTGAGGTCGGAAAAAAGCTGTTGGGATGCCCTAATGCTTGTGTAGGGGAATAGAACGACGGAGATCATGTCATCTGCTAGTGACGGATCAGCGTCCTTAGACTCTAGTGCCTTTTTTATTCCCTCAAACCTATGTTGACCATCTACAATTATAAGTGGGTCTCTTTGGTCTAGAGTTAGCGTTCCTATAAACCTCGCATCTCCTGATGTACCAGCAGGGTCCCAATCGAATGGAGCATGGGTGCCATCTTTTCCATAGGTGCAAGTTATTGAGCTAAACCTGTACGTTTCCGGATTTTCATTTATATACTTGGCTATTACTGCATATCGCGATAGAGTGGGCTTTCGATTCTCGCGTTCCCTAACTGGTAAGTTGCGGTCGGTAGTAGTGATATATTTAGTAACAGTGGAATAAGGCAGAGTCAATACAAAATAATCCACATTTCCCATTCTACCTTTGAGCGCTGGTACGGACATAAGATACGTAGCATCCTTTGCTAATTGTTTAATTTTATCCTGAAGACTGTCTGAATTCATTGTTTTCTCCTTTTAACCATGTTTTCTGTCTCTGCAAAATACTGATTACAATACGCTGATCATCACCATTCCCTCCCTTAATAAGCATGTCTTCAATTTCCTGAAAGGCGTGCTCCCAAAGCACTGACAGCCCTGTGCAAGCAGAGATAGCGGATATTAAAGGCAACGGTTTTTATAGCCTCCTTCAAGTTTAAAGTTGGTGCATAAACAGATAGAACGTTGGTCTTCCGAAAGAAATTTTTAGGCAAAGGCCTCCATCCGCCAAGTTCGGGATCACCCGGGATATCTCCCGGTATAAACTCCGAATAAATGTTATACACAAAGCACCTCCGTCGACTGTTCTATATTATATAACAATTTTGTTTGGTTGTCAATAGTAATATCATAAATATTTATATAAGCCGACATATATTTTCTCATAAATATAGCATAAAGTCAACTAAAAGAATATGAGCGGTTGAACATATCTACGTTCAAAATATAGAGGCGTCCGATCTGGGTAAACGTGGGGCAGCTAGCAGCTTAGCAGAAAATATGTCTAACAAATTAAAAATTGCTAACTGCTGGACGAGAGTAACGATAGCACGTCTTGGCTGTGGATAGCTTAGTTGTGTGACATATGTTTACCAATCGCTTTGGGTCACACTAAATGACGTAATGTTCAGCGCACAGCACGGCGCAGCACCAAACAGTCAAATCTATCTCAGTGGAGATTGTTTACGCCAGCTTGATATCGGAGCTGGTTTTGGCTTCCTTGATGAAGTGGAGGAGTATGCTGCTGCGCAGCTCGGTGATGTGGTCGTGGAGGAGGGCAGGTTAGCTATTCGAATCCTGCCTCTTTTTCCTCATCAACATGATGCCAACCACTACAGCCACCAGGATAACAGCCAGAATTATCGCCGGGTATGTCCAGTTGATACCATGGTGAGTTGTTGGTGGACTAGGCTGTGTCTCCGGCGCCGGAGGTGGAGTTAATTCGGGAGAGGAAATGGGGCTGGAAGAGAGCCGGGATACGTAGACATTCATTCGAGCTTCATCAACCGTCGTCTGATAGCCAGCCTGATTTATCTCCTCCATAGATAATCTGAGCCATTTCCCGAACGACTGTGATGACACGTTGTCTGGATCCATTGAAGATGAATGCATACGGCCGTAACTCGTGTTTTGGGCTGCCTGCAAAAGTATATGTTTAGCTGCCCAGTAATCGAGGGCTACCGGGTCCTGGCCGGCTATAATCACATTAGTTCTGGTGGCATTGTCATATGATGTCATCGGTCCTCCGCCAGGAAATGCGTTCACCCAAATAGCATCGATGATATTTAGTGCCGGGAATCTGGTTTCAACCATCTCTGTGCCCATGCCGCCGGTCACTACCGTATCATGTGCCCGAGCTCCCAGCTGGGTTGTTAATGCATCTGAGACTACTCCCATATAATGTTTAACACAGGCGGTAACGCCCATGTCGTCGTGGCTCTTGAGCACAGGAACATTGATTATCTTGAGCCGGTCACTATCATAGGTTTGTTGCTGAGGATTCCACAGCCCCAGCTTAAAACTGATATAGGTGCCGTATTTAGTCTCGAATTTTGGATAAGATGGCATTAAACCCGTTCTGGGACTGATAACTTCATTGACTATATAACCGTCGGTCATGTCTCCCTCGGAATATTCCTGCACTCTTTGTCTGGTGATAGTATCCCATAGATATGTCGATACTTTATGGGAGCCGGCAAAGGAATCAACCACTTTTTGAATTGACTGAGAAATGTCCTCCGCATTACTTCTGAGATAATTTAAGCCGCTGCTTTGACCGGATGGGTTAGCCGCGCCCTGTCCGTTGTCAGCAACTACTATCTCGCCGACAAATTCATCAGGATGCTGTAGTATAGCGGAGATCAGGGCTTTCACCAGGTCGGTATTGGTGCCTCCTCTTTCTTCCCACTGGCAATTGACTTTGATAAGGACAGTGTCATCTCTGGCAATAAGGCCGGTTGGGCCCTTGTTCTTCCCCTGTGCAGGCGAATTGTAAAACAGCAAATTGTGACTGCCCATAAGGTCTATTAGCTCTGCAACCCCCTGGTCGTTCCCTGAAGTGCCCTGCAGGACAAAAATATCCGAGGCTGGTGTGACTTCAGCCAGGCTTCCTGATAGGGTAAGCTCAGCAGGCTGACCGGCAGACGCCAGGCTCACGGAATCTCCACTAATTTTGCTTGCCGCAAATGCTCCAGACCCAATTATCAACAATGCTGCAAGTGCCATAAATATCAGGTTTCTTCTGGAATACAGCTCACGAGTCTTTCTTCCCGCCCTGGAGAATAACGGCAAAGCATAAGCCGCAAGCCAGGCATAGCTGTTTGCTGCAGCTGCTTGCTGGCATGGATAGGCAGCCCTTGATGGCTTGGTACCTGTTCTAATTGCGAACCAGACGAGGCTTAGCAGTCCAATTATGAAGGCATTATGCCAGATTTGCAGCCATGTCTTCTTGAGGAAAGCGATAAAATGATTTTCCCGGTCCCCGGGTTTTTCAAATTTGTGGTGACAGGTTGGTCGACTCAAGCTGCACCTTTCATCGTGCTATTTTAACAAGTGCGTATCCGATGAGGCAAATTGGCTTTATGTTCCCACATTATATCATATGACGTTTCGTTCAATCCGCAATATAGCTCAGCACCAAACAATCAGAGGTGATTTATCAAGGGGTGTTTACGCCAGCTTGATGTCGGAGCTGGCAGAGGTTTCCTTGATGAACTGGCGAAGTATGCTGCTGCGCTCCCCGGCGCACTGCGAGCTTACTCCAGGTAGTCCTTGAGCTTCCGGCTGCGGCTGGGATGGCGCAGCTTGCGTAATGCCTTAGCCTCGATTTGGCGGATTCGCTCCCGGGTGACATTGAACTCCTTCCCCACCTCCTCTAAAGTCCGTGGTCTATCATCCTCCAAACCAAACCGGAGCAATAAAACCCTTCTCTCCCGGTCACTGAGTTCAGAAAGTACCTTGGTCAGTTGTGCTTTGAGTAATTCTCGTGAGGCAACCTCGACCGGCGGCAGGGTAGTTCTATCTTCAACGAAATCACCGAGGTCGCTGTCTCCGTCTTCGCCAATGGGAGTCTCTAAGGACAGCGGCATTTTAGATAATTTCAAGACCTCCCTTACTTTTTCCGGAGGGATGTCCATGGCTCTGCCAATTTCCTCATAGCTCGGTTCACGCCCATACTCCTGGGTCAGATAGCGATTGGTCTTATATAGCTTGTTGATGATTTCTACCATGTGCACCGGGATACGGATAGTACGGGACTGGTCAGCTATGGAACGGGTAATACTTTGTCTAATCCACCAGTGCGCATAAGTGCTGAATTTATAGCCTTTCCTGTATTGGAATTTGTCCACAGCCCGAAATAAGCCGATGTTGCCTTCTTGAATAAGGTCCAGGAATGGTATTCCGTGTCCGGTATATTTTTTGGCAACGCTGACAACCAGCCGCAAATTTGCTTCAATAAGACGTTTCTCCGCCTCATCTGCGATTCTTTTAACGTCATTAAAATGATTTTTAAGCTGCTGGCTCTTAACACGAAGCTGAGAAAGGAATTCAGGATTAACTGGCTCGGCTGCCAGAGATTCCATCTGACTCCAGGATGTGCCGTCCAGTATGCTCTCCAGTAATTCCGAGGGCAAAAGCCGACTATCTATGGATAGGTCTATCAGGCTCCGCACAGCTTCTGATACGCTTTTGCCATTGGCTTCGGTAACAGCTTTCACCAGTTCTGGGTCGATTACACCGTCAATAGATGCCCGCAGTTTGGGGTCGCGAATTGTCTGGATGAAGCTGTCTGTGGCAGCAATCTCCAAGCGCCTGGCGAGAAGGTCAACTACGGGCAAGGCTGAAATTAAGTGACGAAGCAAATATATTGTGGTGCCAATGGCTCGGGGATATCTACCATGGTGTTGAGAGTGAAGACCTTCAATCTTTTCCAGATATTTGGCTTCCTCTAAATTGCTGGCAAGTTCCTTCTCATCGTTTGCGGTGAGAAGCGAGACTTTGCCGATCTCGTGGAGATACATGAGAATCGGGTCATCGATTTGCTGTTCCCAGGGCTCTACTTCAAGTTCGGGCACAGACTTAGCTATTCTTTCTGTCCCATCTCTCCATTCTTCTTCAAGGTCAGCAGATTCCTCAGCTTCCCAGGACGAGACAATTTTGGTAATATCTTCTTCTGCCTCCTCCTGGTGAAGGGTGCCCCAGATTGCCTGGGGAGGTCTAAGTGACTCGACCTTAGACCCCATCCCGATGATGTCTTCAGAGTGTAGTTCAACTTTGTCTTTCATGTTGAAAAAAAGCGCTTCATTCCGGCACGATTTTCGTGCCGCTATCATTTAAGTATGTAAATGCAGGTTAGTACCAGGCGATTTAGTATCTTCTCTGTCTGCCTCTGCCGCCAAACCCTCCACCTCTGCTGTCGGAACGAGGGCGAGCCTCATTAACATCAAGCGTTCGCTCCTTCAGCGTTTTTCCTTTGAGTCCGGCAATTGCAGCTTCGGCTTCAGGCTTAGACGGCATTTCAACAAAGCCAAATCCCCTGGATTGCCCGCTATACTTATCCTTTATGATGCTTACGGAAGTGACTCCTCCAAAAGCCTTGAACTCCTCTCGCAATTCCTCTTCAGTTACATCAGGTGACAGGTTACCCACGTAGATATTCATATTTTGTTCCTCCTTCTGTTGACATGCTGTGTAACATACATGAGCCAGGTAATCCCCCAGCCCATGTATGTGCTTAAAGCCAAACTAGTATTCCCTACTAAGTCTAGTGCTACTGTAGCCACCTTGTGAACCACTGCGCTGTCGTTTCTTAGCCTGTCGGCACATAGGACAACGCTTAGGGTCGTTGGTAAAGCCTTTGGAGGCAAAGAATTCTTGTTCTCCAGCAGTGAAGGTGAAGGTAGTCCCGCAGTCGGGACAGAGGATTGACTTGTCTGTGAAACTCATTGGATGCCCTCCTCTCTTACAGATAGTTGGTTAGAGTTGGGGTCATCCGGAGCTTGGGTAAATCTAGGACAATTTAGCTGAGTACGTGACAACCTAAACCGAAACCACCACTTCTACTATACACCAAAACGGCTCACTTTGCAAAAGCCAAGCCTGGACAAGCTTCCAAGAAAGATTGCCAGGGTCAAATCCAAGGGGCTTTGGCTTGCTTAACACCAGTCGACTTGTTGAACACTGTGGCAGGGTATGTCTTTTTGTCACTAAAAGGATTGTTTACGCTAGCTTGATATCAGAGCTGGTCTTGGTTTCCTTGATGAACTGGAGCAATATGCTGCTGCGCAGGTCGTTGCGGCTCTCCAAGGGAGCCACGAACTTGCCTTTAATCCAGATGTGCTGCGGCTCGACGAAGACGAGCACGCGGGGTCCGCTGATGGCTTCATCCAGAAATCTGGGGTAGCCATCCTGGAATACCTGTCCGGCTTGCTTTACGTAGACCTCGTCCTGGCTCTTGAGTATTCTCTCAAGAAGGTGGCTCGCCTTTTCCACGTTGCTGTCGGTGGTCAGTGGTATGCGCACCTCGTCGAACATGTAGTCGGAGGAAATCGCCTCCAGACCTGTGGAGTAGTCCTTGGAGTAGTTCAATACCGGCTGGTCGAGTATGATGAGGTTAGGCACGTATAGCAGTCTGCCGGTGAGCTCGCCACCAAGCTTCTCGTCCTCGCCCACCTCTTCCAGCGTGGTGTGAAGCAACCCGATGTGCCTGACATCGCCTTTGGTGTTGCCGATGCGGATTCTGTCGCCCAGGTCGTAGATTTTGGAGAAGGTGATGACGAAGAAGGCGAAGAAGCTGGCGGTGTATTTCTGTAGAGCCAGAGCCAGCGCCAGGGCGATGATGGGCACATATATGGCTACCTGAGGCACATAGATTGCTGCCAGTATGGTAACGGCTACGAATACGGCAACGGCGGCGCAGGTCAGGATGGTGGTGATGAGGTTAGTCCTGCGCCTCTGCGCTTCGGCTTTGAGTGCGTTAATCTTGGCAGCGCGCCGGCTGATATCGGCTGTGGTACGTGCAGTCTTGCTCATATTTACTCAGTGTCCCGGTCATGTAAGAGAGGTGGGAGGGATAGCCCTCCCACCTCTGTTGCCTTTTATTATACGTGTTTTTGGTTGTCTGTTCAAGGCAGACTTGGGAGAGGGCTACATTGGTGATGCACGACTAAATTATGCATTCTTCGACGGGCTCAGAATGAGCGGTGGACTGGAAGGACTCCTGGCGATGACAGAAGAGGGCATGTAGCCACGAGGCTTTAGCCTCGTGACCCCGACCTTAAAAGGTCGGGGCTACATTGGGGATGCACAACTAGAGGGGCTGCATGTGAGATTCTTTGTGGAGTTTGTCTTGAGTGGAGATTCTTCGGTCGCCCCGATACAATCGGGGCTCCCTCAGAATGACAGGGGCAGAGAGGCACATATCCTTCGACAAGCTCAGGATGAGCGGTGGACTGGAAGGACTTCTTGGCGATGACAGAAAGAATTTACAGCGACAGTGCCAGATTCAGATAAAGTTGTGCTGCCTGCACTACCTGCTGGAAGGGGACTGATTCTTCCGGCGTGTGGGCGGATTCCAGCCTGCCGGGTCCCAGCACGATGGGGTCGACACCGGCAGCCCAGAGCACGCTGCCATCGGAATGGCTCCTGAAGTCCTGAGGTTCCCAGGGCAGAGACATCTGAGTAAACGTTTCCTTGAGCTTGCTTATCAATGGTCTCTCCTCGGAAATACGGTAGCCGGCATGGGTGTCCTCGAATTTGAGGCGGGCGTTTAAGCCGTTGATGCTGCCGCCGGCTGTCTTTACCAGTTGTTCCAGTTCTGTTTTAAGCACCTCGAGCCTGGCGTTGGGTGGCAGGTGCAGGTCCAGCCACGCCTCGCAGGCGTCCGGTACTACAAAGCCGCCGGGGAAGCCTGAAAGCTCTCTGATATTGTAAACCAAGCCGTGAGGCGCTGATGCGGCGTACTCTGTGATATGCAGCAGTAGCCTGAGCATGGTCTCGATGGCATTTTGTCCCAGCTCCGGCATGGAAGAGTGGGCTTTTTTGCCCTCGGTGCGTAGCAGCACCTCCAGATAGCCGTAATGACCGAGACAGGGTACCAGACTGGTAGGTTCGCCAATCACCGCCCAGGGAAAACTGTATTCCTGAATTAGCTCTTTGGCACCGCTGCTGTCTTCCTCTTCGCCGACCACCAGAGCCAAGCCTATCGGCGGGAAAGCCTTTTTCCTGCCAGCCAGGGCGATGAAGACTTCCATCATAGCAGCACAGCCGGCTTTCATATCCGTGGTGCCCAAGCCGAATATGGTGCCATCTTCCTCATAGAAGCCGAAATCCTCCAGGTCGTGGGCGGTAACGGTATCCAGATGTCCCACAAAGCAAAGCTCTACCTCGTATTTTCCTTGGGGAAAGGCTATCAGGTTAAAGCGGTTCTCATCGACTTCCTGTTTGGTTACCGCTATGCCGTGCTTCTTGAAGTATTTTTGGGCAAACTCGACAATCTCCTCCTCCTTGCCCGATGGGCTATATATGTCCACCAGGTCTTTGAGGAGCTTTTTCAGCCTTCTGGGGTTTATGTGCATTGACTTATTATGATTCATGTGTTTTCGAGGAGTTCTCCGACTTGTTGTTTTCCTTGCCGGGTCGGCGTATGGTTTTGGCTAGCCAAACGTGCTGGCTGCTTTGGGAGAAGCCAATCGCTTTGAAGAAGGCGATAGCGGGCTCATTTTCAGCGTCGGTATCGGCGATAATCATCCTGACGCCGTGTCTTCGCAGTCGCTGTTCCACATTTCTATAAAGTCGAAGTCCCAGGTTAGACCTGTGGAAGGCTTCGTCCACACCTATCCAGCTTATGTAGCCGTATTTCTTCCAGGCGGTGCCTTCTTTCTCGATGGTGGTGGCTATTATGAAGCCGACGATTTCCTCATCCGGCTCGGTCTCGGCGACCAGGCAGTATTCAGGGTCGGAGGTGAAATAGTCGGTTACCTCATACTGGTCCCAGGTGCGGTAGAGTATGGGAAATTCCTCACTGGTGAAAAGCTGCTCTCCCAGGTGATAGACGGCGCTGATATCGTCTATCTCCATCTGGCGGATGTTCGTTTTTAACCTCTTCTTTCTTCTAGGTTTTTCCGATGGCATTTATCCCTCCGTGTTTATTTAAGATGGTTGAGTTTTTGGTGATGCTTTGGGACTGGCTCTTTATTATAGGGCAGGTGGGGTAACAAGTCCATCCGAATAAAATCCTGAATTCGAATTTCTAAATCCTAAATGAATTCAAATATCCAAGGCGGATGTTACAGATACCCGGCGCTTTTCAAGTCTTTCCTGACGGCGTGGCTGACTGAAAACGGGGGCTTGCCTGCATCGAATCTGTCGGAGAGGTTATAAGCCTGCCTTTCCAGTATGACACCGTGATACTGGTAGTCGCTCTGTCTCAGGCTATCGGAATACAGTTCGATGTGCTTTTTTAAGCCCAGTATGTCGATTTGGACGACGTGGACCAGCTCATGGAATATGACGGAAAGCAGCGAGGCAGCATCAGCCCAGAGCTCCTGGCGGATGATGATACAGTCCACGAGGGTAAGACCTACGGCTGTGCTGAAGTCCAGTGGGATGGGAATTCCAGATTGGGCAAAGTCGTTGTAAAATTCAGGATTGGAGATTCGCTTGACGCTGGCTAGGTGGGCTTTGTCCAGTATCCTCTTCTGGAAATATCCGTCTAGCCGTGATTTTTCCTGGCTGGATAGCGGTCGGGCATTTGCCAGATGGATTTTGCGCTGCTGGCGAATCCATTCCTGGAATTTATCCAGCAGATATGGACGCAGACGCTCTAATTCTGCAGCCTGGGCTCTGTCCATCTCAAATCGGGTTCATCCTGCCGCAGTGGGGGCATTTGACTTCAGTATATTTGAACTTGGGCGGCAGCCGCATCCTGATGCCGCAGGGGCAGTTTATAATCTTGTAGTTGTTTAGATTCCACAGCACGTTGGAGGTCTCTCTAGCCCGCTGGATGTGGTCAAGCTCATCTGGCAGGGCTGTCCGCATCGGTGCAAAACCAGCGCCGACTATGGCAGTGGCAGGAATCACACTCTTACCGGTTGCCCGAACCTCTCGATAAGCCCGGTCGTAAGCGGCGTAAGAGGCATGAGCCATGGAGCGCAATATACGAATACGCTCGGATATAGGGGGGTGAGTGCTGGTCATATCGCTGGCAGCCATACCTGGCTCGCGGAAAGGGTTTACGATGTATATCGGTGCTGTGGCAGAGCTAGCCGCCATGACCTGGTCGGTGGAGGCGGCTATTTTTTCCAGTGCCGAAGCCAGACCTTCGGGGTATCTGGTGTATAAGGCTGAGGAGGCATCGGCAAGGTATTCTCTTCTTCTAGAAATGGCGTAATAAATTAAAACAACTATAAACGGTAATCCAATCAGCACACCTACTGTCAAAGGTGTCAAAATTAAAGATAAACAGGCAAATACAATTAATAAAGCAAGAGATACCGAATATCCAAATGGTAATGCTAATATTAATATCCATCCGCCGAATATAGAAATAAATATAGTACGCAAATTTTTAAGGTCGCTGTATTTTTTTCTGGAAAGTTGTTGTTCTGTTATTGTTGTTTCACCCCAAGACATGTAATATGGGTAGTAGGATAGTATGATCATGGTGCCAAGAAGAACACTGCACATTGTCATCAGCAGCACATCCCGGTTCTTGATATGAGCCATCTCATGCCCGATGACTCCCTGTAGCTCGTCTCGATTGAGCTTTGTTAATAACCCATAGGTCATTATAATGGCAGATTTTTTTGGATCTCGGCCGATAGAGAAGGCATTAAGCGCCGGGTCATCGATAATATAAATTGAAGGCGTTACATCCAGCCCAGACGATATTTTCAGCTCTTCGACTATATTGTAAATACGGCGCAGGTCTTCAGGCTCGATTTTTTTAGCCTTTGCTTGTGTCAGAAGGATATGGTCACCTCGAAAGTAGGCGACCGAACTTAACACTATCCAGGCTATTAATGCGATGATCATGCCAGTTATGCCGAATTCACCTGTGCCCCACCTACCAACTTGCCCGTTAAATAAAAACATTAAGTTTAAGCCAACACCGAAGAGCATGCCAATTAAACAGCCACACATCACTAATAGCAATCCTATACCGATGATGAATATTACTGTTCTGGTCTGGTTAGACCTGATTTGTTCCCACATATCACACCGGGTTTATTCTGCCGCAGTGGGGACACCTGACCTCGGGCAATCTGAAGCGGGGCGGCAACCGTAGCTTGGTGCCGCAGTCACAGGTGATGGTGTTGTATTTGTTGAGGTTCCACATTAAGTTTGAGGTCTCGCGAGCCCGCTGGACCTCTCCGGGTTTTTCTGTCGCCTCCTTCTGTGGTGCGCGCAGAGCCACGGTTCCGGCGGCTGTTAACTCAGCGGCGGGTATTAATACCTCGTTGGTATCGCGAACCTTTCGGTACGCTGTAGTATAGTCGGCGAAAGAGGCGCCAGCCATGGAGCGAAGTATGCGAATACGCTCAGAAATAGGTGGGTGGGTGCTGGTGAGGTCAGTGGCAGCCATGCCTTGCTTACGGAAAGGGTTGACAATGTACATCGGCGCTGTGGCTTTATTGGCTGACCTTAGCTGGTCGGTGGAGGCGGCTAACTTTTCCAGTGCCGAAGCCAATCCGTCAGGGTATCTGGTGTATAGAGCTGAGGAGGCGTCAGCCAGGTATTCTCTTTTCCTGGAGATGGCAAAATAAATGAGTTGAGCCATGAGGGGAGCCAGTATCATCAAGACCAGAGCCACGATGATTATAATAATCTGACCTAAACCACCGCCTCCTGAGGAGGAGCTTCTTCTGGTTCCGCCCATGCCGCCGAAAATCATGAACCGCGATGCGTACCAGGCTAACATAACAATGGTGCCGAGAAGCACGCTGCACATTGCCATCAGCAGCACATCCCGGTTCTTGATGTGAGCCATCTCATGCCCGATGACTCCCTGTAGCTCGTCCCGGTTGAGCTTCTGGAGCAGTCCGGAGGTGACGGTAATGGATGCTTTTTGGGGGTCTCTGCCGGTGGCGAAGGCGTTCATTGCCGGGTCGTCGACAATGTATAAGGAAGGCATCGTTTCCAGCCCCGAGGCAATCTTCATCTCCTCGACTATATTGTAAAGACGTGGGTGGTCATCGTGACTGATTTTTCTGGCTCTTGACATAGCCAGCAGGATATTGTCCCCCTGGAAATAGGCGATAAGGCTCATGATTATCCATAGTATCAGGGCGAAGATTAAGCCGCCTGTGCCGCTACCGAAGAAATACAAGCCCAGGAAATAACCGAGCAATAGCAGCAATACTCCCATCCAAACTACAAGTATTGCCGACCTGGTCTGGTTAGACCTGATTTGTTCCCACATAGCTCAGAAGTCTAGGGACTAAGTAAAGCTGACTTTTGGTGCTTCTCGCTCCGCAGCTACGGTGACCTCGAAGAACTCGCCTGCTTTAAAGCCAGCCATGCTGGCTATGATGTTAGAAGGGAACATCTGCGTCTGGTTGTTATAGGTTAGTACTGCATCGTTGTAGAACTGGCGGGAGAAGCTTATCTTGTTCTCGGTTGAGGCAAGCTCTTCCTGTAGAGCCAGGAAGTTCTGGCTGGCTTTGAGGTCGGGGTATCTTTCAGCCACAGCCAGCAGCCGATTCAGGGCTGAGCTTAGCTCACCCTCAACCTTGCCTCGCTCACCCGGACCGGCGGATGCTACCTGCTGGGCGAGAGTGCGGGCTTTGGTTACGGCTTCGAGAGTTCCTCGCTCGTGCTTCATGTAGCCTTTTACTGTTTCCACGAGGTTTGGAATCAGGTCATGCCGTCTCTTTAGTTGGACGTCGATTTGCGCCCAGGCGTTCTTAACCTGATTGCGCGACCTGACCAGCCCATTGTAGATGGCGACGAAGGTGATAATAACAATGACTATAACGCCGATGAAAATCCAGACTGCTATCATAAATAAGCCTCCTTAACGGTTGTTTATTTTCTTATCCGGTGCTTTTGTTATTGCGATTCAGCCTCAGCCTTGAATACTTCTCCCAGGAATTTTATCATCTGTTGTTGAGAATCCTTTTTTGCTGCTTTTTCCATAGCCAGATGTCTTAATAACTGGGTCATCTCACCGCCATCGAACCACAGCCCGTGTTTTTGTGGACAGACGTCGATGAGTATGCTGCGGTGGTCGCCAATGGCAGTTTTCTTCATTTTCTTCCTGCAGATGGGACATTTTCTCTTTTTCTCCGACGACTCGGCTTCCGGCGATTTCAATACGTCTTCGAGCAGCAGGTCGTGGCTATCAAGATGCAGTGACTTCAACAAAAGCTCCAGTTCCGTGGAATCAAACCATACACCGTGGCAGTCATTACAATGGTCGAGCTCAATGTTGTTATACTCAACAACTATCATATCGCTGTTACAAGCAGGGCAAATCATTTGAACCAGACCTCAAAAGTTGCCAATAGTGTAGATTGCTTGCCGAACTGTGTCAAGGCAGCTTGTTTGATTCAGTGGCAGTTTTTACATCCAGTGTGGTAATATCTGATGGGAGCGGAGGCAGATATGTCACCAGAATATGAAATAAATCAATTAGCTAAGGAAGAGTCATGGCGAATGTTTCGGATAATCGGGGAGCTGGTGGAGGGGTTTGATGAGCTCGCAGGCATAGAGCCGGCGGTGACCATATATGGTTCGGCTCGGCTGAAGCCAGATGACGAGCTTTTTGCCAAGACGGAGGAGACAGCCCGTCGGCTTGGCGAGCTTGGTTTCTCCATTATAAGCGGTGGTGGTCCCGGTGTCATGGAAGCAGCCAACAAAGGTGCCCTCGAGGCTGGTGTGGCTTCAATTGGGCTGAACATCGAGCTGCCGGAAGAGCAGGCTTGTAATCCTTACACCACCAAGGCGATAACGTTTCATCATTTTTTCGTTCGCAAGGTCATGCTGGTGAAATACGCCACCGCTTTTGTCATGATGCCAGGCGGTCTGGGGACGCTCGACGAATTGAGCGAGGTGCTGACGCTGATACAGACACATAAGATAAAACCTTTCCCGGTGATTTTGTTCGATAGCAAATACTGGAAAGGGCTTCTGGACTGGCTGCACAATCAAACTTTAGCCAGAGGATTTGTCTCTGAAGGAGACTTTGACCTGCTCAGGATTTGCGACACGCCCGATGAAGTGGTTGACACGGTTCAGCAGTGGTATATAAAGCATCAGATTGTGGGTAGAAGAGCCGTAGCTCAGACGGGCTTGGAAGAATAAGTCTCTAATCGAGCAGAAACTCTTCCCGATATTCAGGAACAGCTACATCCCACCCCATTTTGTCTCTGACTAGACTGGCGAATTGCTGTGATATGCTTGCTTCACCATGAGTTACAAAGAGACGCCTGGGTGGCTTGCGGAGGTGTGACAGCCAGTTGAGAAGCCCAGCCATGTCGGCATGTGCTGAGAAACCGTTTATCTGTACCACTCTGGCTTTAATGGGATAGTACTGCCCCAGTATCCTGACTTTTTCAGCGCCGTCGACTATCTCTCTGCCTAAGGTTCCTGCCGCCTGATAGCCGACAAAGAGTATGGTGCTCTCCTTCCTCGAAATATTGGTTACCAGATGGTGTTTTATCCTGCCGCCGGTGCACATGCCGGAGCCGGCGATTATGATAACGGTGCCCTTTATTCTATTTATCGTCTTTGACTCAGCAGCCGTTCTTATCAGGCTTAAGCCTTGGAAATCAAAGGGCGACTTTTTCTGGCGCATAAGCTTGACCATCTCTTTATCGAACAGCTCAGGGTGATGCTTAAATACATCCGTGATGCTTACTGCCATAGGGCTGTCGATGAAAACCATCAGGTGCGGTATGCGGTCTTCGATAAGGAATTTATTGAGGTAATACAGTATCTCCTGAGACCTCTCCAGAGCGAAGCTGGGGATAACTATGTTTCCCCTGGATTTCACGGTTGCGTTTATGACATCTGCCATTTTTCTGGCTGCGTCTTCTAGAGGTTCCAGTAACCTGTCACCGTACGTGGACTCCGAGATGACGTAATCCGCTTCTTCGAACAGGGTGGGGTCTTGGAGTATAGGCTTACCCCGACGTCCGATGTCTCCAGAGAAAAGGATTGTCCTGTACTCCCCGCTTTGCCGTATACTGACCCTTATCATGGATGAGCCCAGGACATGCCCCGCATCGTAGAAGGTGGCTTCAACGCCTTTACTTATGCTGGTGGTTTCACCATATTTAAGGGGCGAGAAAAGTGGAAAAGAAGCTCTGGCATCATCTACTGTGTACAGTGGAGCCTCCGGATAGGAGCCTTGCCTTCTTGCTTTTTGATGTCTCTTTTTCTTAAACTCGGCATCTTCTTGCTGGATGTTTGCCGAATCGAGTAGCATGATTTCTGCGATTTCGTTGGTGGCAGCCAGGCAGTAAATCGGACCACGGAAACCTTCACGAACCAGCTTGGGCAAAAGTCCGCTGTGGTCGAGATGGGCATGGGTTAGAAGAACGCAATCCAGCGTCTCAGGCGGAACGGGGAATGGTTCCCAGTTCCGTCCTTTGAATTCTCTCTCCTGGTAGAGTCCGCAGTCCACCAGGAACCTGAAGTTGTCGGCTTCGACCAGGTAGCATGAGCCGGTGACGCTCTGGGCTGCGCCCAGAAAAGTTAGCTTAATTGACATGTTTCCAGATGATAACAGAAGCAAGCAGCTTAGGCAAAGTATTGCCTTGGCGGGAATTACTGTTATGTTGACTTGGTATTGGGTATTTTAATCCTTGACGGAACCTTCTCGTGATGGTACATTTGTAGCTTGGTGATTATCTTGGAACCGGGCAATATTCTGAAAGGAGTTGAAATATGATTTCATTTAGTCCTACCGAAGAACAGCAAATGATTGTGACCATGGTGAAGCAGTTTGCCAACGACGAGATGCGTAAAATCTACAGGGAATGCGATGAGAGCGGGGAGATTCCTGCCCGTGTCATCGATACCGCCTGGGGACTGGGGCTGGTTTCTACCAGCATATCTGAAGAGCATGGAGGTCTCGGTGGAGAGCATTCGGCTATAACAGGTGCGCTGATTGCGGAGGAATTGGCTTGGGGTGACCTTTCTATGACCATGCATATACTCTGTCCTGCTCTGATGGTTTATCCTGTTCTGGAGATGGGGACCGAAGAGCAGAAGAAAAAGTATCTTCCTGCTTTCTGCCAGGAGAAGTACAAAGCGGCTACTGCTGCGCTCATCGAGCCCCGCTTCGGCTTTGACCCCTACTCTCTTTCTACCACGGCGACTCTGAAAGACGGGAGCTATGTACTTAAAGGGCAGAAGTGCTATGTCCCGCTGGCTGCTGATGCTGAACTGCTGCTGGTATATGCGGCTGAGAAGGGCAAGAGTCAGGGTTTCATTATCGAAAAGGGCACAAGAGGGCTGGAGGTCGGCGAGCGGGAGAAGAACATGGGCATAAGGGCACTCGCCACCTACGAAATCAGTCTGAAGGACTGCCACATCCCCAAAGAAAATCGACTCGGTGGTGACAAGGGGTGTGATTTTGAGCGCATAATGAACTGCTTCCGGGTAGCTCTCTCGGCGATGGCTGTCGGAGTGGCAAAGGCTGCCTTCGAATACTCAAGAGACTATGCCAAGGAACGTGTCGCCTTCGGGGAGCCGATTGCAGCTAGGCAGGCAATCGCTTTTATGCTGGCGGAAATGGCTATCGAAGTTGACGCCACCAGGTTGATGAACTGGGAGGCTGCCTGGAAGCTAGACCGGAAGGAAGAGGCGACCAAAGAGGCTTCTCTGGCTAAGAATTATGCCGATGACATGGTGCTGATAGTGACCGACCGCGCTGTGCAGGTTTTGGGTGGTCATGGTTACATCCGGGAGCACCCGGTGGAACTATGGCTCAGGAACGGTCGTGGATTTGCCACTTTTGATGGCATGGCTATTGTATAGAAGGAGGTATGCGATAATGATAGATTTTGAACTCACGCCGGAACAAAAGGAAGCAGTGGAGGCAGCTCACAAGATTGCGGAGGAGCTTTTTCGACCTATAAGTCGCTACTATGATGAGCATGAACACGAGAGCCCGAAGGAACTCATCGATACATTGTGGGCGAAAAGGCAGGAAGGCGGCTCGTTTGGCGGGCTGGACATGACCGCGGCGTTAAGGACTGAAGAGATTTGCTGGGGTGACGCTGGTCTGTATTTGTGCTCTCCAAGCCCGGGTTTGGGAGGTGCGGCTGTTTTTGCCTCGGGCACACCAGAGCAGCTACAGCGTTTTCTGGGCAACTATAACGAGGGTGGACCAAAATGGGGTGCTATGGCGATGACGGAGGCTGGTTGTGGCTCGGATACCTCAGCTATCACTACTACTGCAGTACGGGATGGCGATGAGTGGGTACTCAACGGTGAGAAGATATTTGTAACCTATGGGAAAAAAGCTATTGTGGACTCAAAGGGCTTTGTGGTGGTCTGGGCTACTGTGGACAAGTCAGCGGGACGTGCCGGCATGAAACCATTTGTGGTACCGGCTGGAACCCCGGGGGCACGTGTGGAGAAGATGGAGAAGAAGCTGGGAATCAGAGCCAGCGATACCGTAACCATCGTTTTCGATAATTGCCGCATTCCTTTCGAGAATATACTGGGCAGTCCTGAAGTCAGGAAGATAGATAAGAGCGGGACTGCTGGATTCAAGAAGGCAATGGCTACCTTTGATGTCACCCGACCCCTTATCGCTGCTCAGGCTTTGGGTGTTGGTCGTGCCGCCCTGGATTTCGTCAAGGAAGCGCTGGAGAAGGAAGGTATCGAAATACACTATGGCTTGCCGCGTCATAAGCTCACTGCCTTGGAGCGGGATATTATGGACATGGAAGCCAATTATAAGGCAGCCAAGCTGCTGATGTTGCGTGCCTTTTCGCTAATGGCGCAGATGCTGCCAAATAGCCTGGAAGCGTCAATGGCTAAGGCAAAAGCCGGGCTTGCTGTTACCAAGATAACTCAGAAGGCGGTTGAAATTATGGGACCGCTGGGTTATTCCAGAAAATACCTGCTGGAGAAATGGATGCGCGATGGCAAGATAAACGATATCTTCGAGGGTACCGGACAGATTAACATGCTGGTGGTGGCACGGCGAGTCCTCGATTATTCCAGAGAGCAGCTTAAATAAGTTGCTGCCGGCGAGTATAGTGTGATATAATATAAGGCAAAAGGAAGGAGGTTCAGCATGACAGAATCAGCCCAGCAAGCCTTGAGTATTTTGCGTGACGGAAGCTTGTTCCAATGGTACGTCATCCCTCTATTTGCACTTGTGGTTTATGTATATGCCAATGAGGTCGAGAAGAGAAACTGGAGTCTGGTATTTGCCGGTCTGGCATTCTGGGGCATGGACTGGTTCAATGAGATTTGGAACGGGCTGGTCTTTCATTTTACCCAATATGCGCCGGTTTGGGGTGCTCCCGGAGGTACTGCCTACTTGATTCTCATTGGCTTGAATATCGAGATTTGCTTTATGTTTGCCATTGCCGGCATTGCCTTCAGCAAGATGCTGCCCAAGGATAAGAAAATGAAGATGCTGGGCATTCCCAACCGGCTGCTTTTTGCTATCGTCGGCGCCGTGTTTTGTGTCTTTGTGGAATGTCTGCTGAATGCCGTTGGTGCGCTTACCTGGGAATATCCCTGGTGGAACGCCGGTGTGCCCTGGCTTATTTTCCTGGTGGGGTACCTTTACTTTTTCCTGGTCTCGTTCTGGGTGTTCGATATGGAGAGCATCAAAAAGCAGGCGATAACGGTGGGAGCGATACTCGGCTTTGACATCATCTGCCTGGTGGTTTTCATGGGCATACTGGGGTGGATTTAGTTCGGACAGCTTTAGCATGGCATGAAGATAGTCTATCATCCCCGCTATACTGAGGTTTATTCTTCTGACCCTGCTGCCAGCCCGGGTAGGATGGAGGTGATTCTCAGGGAGCTTGAGGGAGAATATGACTTCGTTGAACCCCAAGCGGCTTCAGAGGATGATTTAGAACTTGTGCATACTAAGTATCACATTGAATCAATCAAGAGAGATAAACATCTTTATAATATAGCCTGCCTGGCAGTTGGTGGAGCCATTAAGGCTGCCCGCATAGCTCTGGAAGGTGAAGCCAGTTTTGGCTTGATTAGACCACCCGGGCATCATGCTAGTCCTGACCATTGCTGGGGATTCTGCTATTTCAATAACATCGCCGTAGCTTTAGTCAGGCTTCAAAGTGAGAACCTGATTGATAATGCTTTGATTCTGGATTTCGACCTGCATTTTGGAGATGGCAGCAACAACTTTTTTACCGGAAGTGCGACAGAATACTTTCAGCCAATTAGTCGTGACGGACAGAGTTTTGTTGAGGAGATAGTTAATAAGCTCCAGCAGAAAAAAGACTATTCCATACTGGCGGTTTCGGCTGGCTTTGACCGACATGTTGAAGACTGGGGTGGGCAGCTTACAACGGATAATTATCGTACAATCGGTAATTTAGTTAAAGAAGCCGCTAAGAGGAACTGTAAAGGCAGGAGATTTGCCGTCCTGGAAGGTGGCTATAACCACAATGTCCTGGGCAGGAACGTTAAAGCCTTTCTGGAGGGGCTAGCTTAAGTAAGAATTCTACGGTGGGCATTTGGCGCAGAATGAGCGGAACAGCGTTGTGCTCAGGTAGCGGTCTCCGCGGTCAGGCAGTATAACCACAATAATGCCGGAATTCAAATCCTTGGCTATGCGCAAAGCCCCGGCTACCGCAGCTCCACTCGACATGCCGACGAAGAGCCCTTCTTTGACAGCCAGCAGCCTGGTTGTTTCAAACGCTTCCTCGTCTTCGATAGTTACCTTTTCATCGAATATCTCAGGGCGATAGATTTTGGGGACTATTGATTCCTTCATGTTTTTCAGTCCCTGTATTGCGTGTCCCTCTGTAGGTTCTACGGCGACTATTTTCAGGCTTGGTTTTTTCTCTTTTAGATATTTTCCGGTGCCCATCAATGTTCCTGTTGTGCCCATGCCGGCAACGAAAACGTCAATCTCCCCTGCGGTCTGAGACATGATTTCGGGTCCGGTTGTTTCATAATGAGCTAGGACGTTGCTATCGTTATCGAATTGATTGGGCATGTAACATGTCTCAGTCTCTTCGGCAGCAAGCTGTCTTGCCCGATTGATAGCGCCGTCTGTGCCTTCTGTGGCTGGGGTGAGCATAACTTCGGCGCCGAATGCGGCAAGCGTACGCTGCCTCTCTATGCTGACACATTCTGGCATAAATAGTTTGACACGGTAGCCTTTGGCAGCTCCTATCATAGCCAGGGCAATTCCCATATTTCCCGATGTCGGCTCAACAATTGTCTTGTCTCTGGTAAGTTTACCGGATTCCTCAGCCTTGCTTATCATGTAGTAGGCGGGTCGGTCTTTAACTGAGCCTCCGGGGTTATTACCTTCGAGTTTCCCCAGGATTTTTACCCTCGGATTGCCATTAAGGTTCTTTAGTTCTACCAGGGGGGTATTGCCGATAGCGTCAAATATACTGAATTTTCTATTCCCCGTATCCTTTAGAACGTTTACAGAAGTTTTATTTTTCACTAAAAGCCTCAACTTAAACAGAAATTTGCATCGGCAGTAGTCTACGACAACGCGCTTTCCAAATCAAGTTGTACGTTAAGTCTCGGTAGTAGAATACGGTCAAGTGCATTTCTCAGCTTCTGACATCTAAGATACGAAGGGACAGAGTGGCACTAATCAAGATATTACTTCAAGCTCTCCTTGTAAAACGATGTCTTTGGAAGAGCGTCCTATCATCACTTTGAAAATGCCCGGCTCGATGCTAAACCGCATGTCTTTATCATAGAAGCCGAGCGTTTCTGCTGCCAGTTCGAATTCCACTGTCCTGGTTTCGCCAGGTTTTAAAGCGAGGCGCTTGAAACCTCTCAATTCTTTAACCGGTCTGGTAATGCTGGCAACCAGGTCGTTGATGTAAAGCTGGACTACTTCTTCGCCGGCTCTGTTCCCGATATTCTCGATGTCAACCTTTATGGATGTTTTGCCGGTTGTAGTGACACGTTTCGGCTCTATTCTAAGGTTGCTGAAATCGAAAGTGGTATAGCTGAGACCATAGCCGAATTCGAATGCCGGGCTGGTGGTAGAATCGACGTAATCTCCCCAGAATTGGGACCTGCTGCCTGACGGCTTATGCCCATAATAAACTGGTATCTGACCTACCTTTGCCGGGAATGATATGGGGAGCTTGCCTCCGGGGTTGTAGTCGCCAAAAAGAACATCGGCAACAGCGTTACCGCCCTCCTCGCCGGGGAGCCAGGTTTCGATGATAGCCGGTATTTTTTCTATAATCCAGCCCAGGGCGAGCGGTCTGCCGTCTACGAGAATAAGCACGACAGGAGTTCCTGTTTCATAAATAGCTCTGACCAGGTCATCCTGAACACCTGGAAGGCGGAGTTCGGCGCTATCTCTCATTTCACCACAGGTACAATCGGGGGTTAAACCTGATTTTCCTCCAACTACCACTATGGCTACGTCAGCTGCCTGCGCAGCCTTTATTGCTTCAGGGAAGCCATCTTTGGAAGTGCTATTATACTCACAACCAGCCGCATGCAGTATCCTGGTGTCCTTACCAATCTTGGCTTTAATCCCATCCAGCACGGTGATTACAGGAACAGTAACGTGGTCTGCTTGCTCATCTGGAGCCGGTGGTTGAGCGCCTGTTGCCTCTGCTGCCATTATCGTTATCTCAATATGGGCAGGGTAAGTATAGTCACCCAGGAGATTCCTTTGGCTGTCAGCGTTCGGACCTATAATGGCAATGGTCTTAATATTCTTGCTCAGTGGCAGGATGTTGTCCTTGTTTTCTAACAGGACTATTGATTTACGGGCAATATCGAGGGCGAGCTTGCGATGCTCCGGCAGGTCAAAGACCTTTGCTGCCTCTTCTGGCTTGACATAAGGATTCTCGAATAGACCCAGCATGAACTTAAGCCTCAGTATTCTGGAGACAGCCAGGTCAATCAATTTCTTCGGAACCAAGCCTTTTTCAATTTGCTCTTTCAAGGGCTGGGCATAGCAGTCATGCTTGGGAAGCTCGATATCTATACCGGCTGTGAGAGCCAGTTTGGCAGCCTCTGCCTTATCGGGAGCCATCCGATGATAACTCTGCAGATTTTCAACGGCATAGTAGTCGGAAACAACAACACCTTCGAATCCCCATTCCTTACGCAAGATGCCCGTAAGCAACTCAGTAGAAGCGCCACAAGGTATGCCATCTATTTCATGATAAGCATTCATAACGGACAAAGCCCTGCCTTCTTTGATGGCTTCTTTGAATGGATATAAATAGACTTCTCTGAGCAGTCGTGGCGGTATGTGGGCGGGTGCCCAGTTTAGCCCGCCTTCCGGCAATCCGTAGCCGACGAAATGTTTTAGGGTGGCTACGACACCATTTTTCAAATCATCGCCCTGCAACCCTTCTACGTATGCTGTTCCCATCTTTGCTACGAGATAGGGGTCTTCTCCGAAGTTCTCTTCGACTCTTCCCCATCTGGGGTCTCTGACCACGTCTAAAACGGGTGAAAGCCCCTGGCGCACGCCCACAGCCATCATCTGTGCCCTGGCTATTCTGGTCATCTTATCCACCAGTTCCGGCTCCCAGGTGCTGGCTATGCCGATAATCTGAGGAAAGACGGTGGCATTTTTAGCCATGAAACCATTCAGACACTCCTCGTGGGCCAGTGCCGGTATGCCGAGCCTGGTGTTTTTCACCAGGAACTTCTGAATATCGTTTATTAACTCTGCCATGGCTTTAGGAGGAACGCCGGTGGATACTCCGGGTCTGCATATCTGCCCGATTCCATTTTTGATTAGCGCCTCTGCCTTTTTCGGGGAAAATTTTCCGGCTTCTAAAACCTCATAGCTCCAGACGCCCCCCATCTGTGCTATCTTTTCATCGAGCGTCATACTGGAAATGAGGTCTTTGGTTCTGGCATCTATTGACTGTGCGGCATCTTTATAAATTTCCATGGCTCCGTCCTTGAATTTCCTTGATATCACATTGTATCGGTATTCGGCTTAATGTTACAAGGGGAAGTGCAGTATTGTTTTGGCGAGTGGATGTGCAAAGGTGGTTGGGGAGGGGATTTCCGCTTGTGCCTCTGTGTGAAGATGATATTGACATGGTGGTAATCCTGTGTGGCTGTACCCGTGTCTGTGGCAATAAGGAAGAGGTTAGAGCCAGAGTAAAACGAAGCTTGGTAGTGGCTGTTGAGTCTTTTTGTGTGGTCGTGTTGTACTGAAAGCCCGTCTGCCGTCGGTTTTAGAGCAGGAGATTGGCAAAATCCTGCATAGTTAAGCTGTAGCTTCTAAGGATATAAACCTTTTGCCTGCCTCCGCCGTTTATTGTTCTGGAATGTACGTTGCCACATGCTCCCAGCCTGCTGACGAAGAACCTGTGTCTTTTCTGTATTACGCTGTGACTTGAAGTCTGCTTTCAACCTGTTTTGAGGCGTGATTGCAAGGGGGCATAAGTCTTGAGTGAACAAAACATTGAAGGTCTACTGAAAGTGCTTAACGGAACAGTCGAGGCTATAGCTGCCTTATATGAAAAGAGAGACCCCTATACCGCTGGACACCAGCGCAGAGTAGCTCAGCTGGCATGTGCTATTGCCAGGAAGATGGGTCTTCCTGCTAAGCAGATTTATGGCATTCACATAATAGGTGTAGTCCATGATATAGGGAAAATAGCTGTGCCCGGCGATATTCTCAGCAAACCAGGCAGATTAAGCACCGAAGAATTAAACATAATTAAGACTCATCCTCAAGTGGCTTATGATGTGCTGAGAAACCTGGATTTCCCCTGGCCAGTGGCTGAGACTGTGCTTCAGCACCACGAGAGATTAGATGGCTCTGGCTATCCTAATGGTATTTGTGGTGATGCTATGATTTTGGAAGCCAGGATTTTGTGCGTAGCTGACGTTGTTGAGTCTATGATTTCTCACCGACCTTACCGACCGGCTCTAGGATTGGAAAAGGCGTTGCGGGAAATTGCACGAAATAAAGGCATCCTCTACGACCCTACGGTGGCAGATGCTTGCTCCAAGCTATCTTCCAACGGTGGCTTTAAGCTTGATTGAGAATACTAAACCTTGCAGCTAACCGCCAACGTTTACCAGCTTTGTAGTATTTATCATTTAATACAAATGAGCCTGAGTTGACCCTTTTTATTGCCAGAGCGACGAGTCCGATTTCAACTTGCGTGTTGGAGCAGGATGAGCATGTATTAGGAAGGTAACGAGGTTGTGAATTCTGTCTCAGCGTAGTCCTTCTGATGAATAGCCGCCTGTGCAGCTACGAGTTTGGCTATAGGCACTCTGAACGGGCTACAACTTACATAATCGACGTTTATGGCATTGAAAAACTGAATTGACCTTGGCTCTCCAGCCTGCTCTCCGCAGGCGCCGATTTTAATGTCCTTCTTTGCTCGCCGTGCCCAGAATATAGCTGTCTCCATCAATCTGCCTACACCTTTGACGTCTATGACCTCGAATGGATTATCTTCAAGAATGCCAATCTGGAGATATGTGGATAGGAATTTCTTCTCGGCGTCCTCTCGGCTAAAGGAATATACAGCCTGGGTGAGGTCGTTGGTGCCGAATGATAAGAAGTCTGCCACCTCTGCTAGCCTGCCAGCCCTCATGCAGGCGCGTACTGTCTCCATCATAGTACCGACTTTCAATCTGGCACCTTCCAGACACTTTGCCTTTATCAATAGTAGCTCCTGCAGAGTTATGACCTGGGGTATCATCACAGAAACGTCTGCAGGCACCTCTGCCCTGGCTGCTTCTATGGCTTTAACCTGCATTTTGTAGACGTCAGGAGAGGTTACAGCCAGCCTGACTCCCCTGTGTCCGAGCATAGGATTTATCTCTTTGAGCTCGGCTATCCGTTGCCTGATGCGTGGGTTAGAAGTTTCTGCTTCTGATGGCAGGAACTCATGCAGCGGCAGGTCTAGCAGTCTGATAACGATGGGGCACCCATTTAGCTCCTTGAATAGGGCAATGAAATCTTCTTTTTGAAGTGCAGCCAATCGTTCCAGTGCTGTGGCTTTTTTAGCCTCTGTTTCCGCCAGTATGAATTCCCTTATGGCTGAAAGGCGTTCCGGTCCACTGAATTGGCGCTCCGTACGGCATAGTCCTATTCCTTCGGCACCGAGTTTTATGGCTTGAGCCACCATTTCAGGTGTGTCGGCATTGGCTCTCACACCCAGACGCTTGAATCCATCAGCCCAGGTCAAAAGCTCTTCGAGCTCATCTATCATCTGTCCTTCTTCTAATGGCAATGAGCCGAGGTAAACGGCACCGGTGGAGCCGTCTATCGTAATCTCGTGACCTTTCATCACCGTCTGTCCCTTGACCTGGAATTGGTTTAAGTTTAGGTCTATTTCAATCTCCTCGGTTCCGCAGACACAGGGCTTGCCCATGCCGCGTGTCACTATTGCGGCATGAGAGGTAAGTCCACCTTTCGATGTCAGTATCCCGTCTGCCGCTGCGATACCTTGAATATCATCCGGGCTTGTCTCTGGGCGGACCAGTATGACGGGTATGCTCCTTTTTGCTAATCGCATCGCTTCAGTCGGCTCAAACACAACCTGTCCGCTCACCGCACCCGGGGCTGCAGCCAGTCCTTTGGTTAGGGGACGGTAAGACTCAGGTGATATTATGTGCTTGTGCAACAGTGCTCTCAGGTCATCGGCGGTCAAGCGATTTATAGCCTCTTCTGTGGTGATTAGCCCTTCGTGAACCATATCGACGGCAACCTTGACTGCTGCCCTGCCGGTTCTCTTGGCAGACCTGGTCTGCAGTATATAAAGCCTCTTGGACTCAATGGTGAACTCGATGTCTTGCATGTCGCTGTAATGTTTCTCTAAGAGCTCTGCCATTTCCTGTAGTTGGGCGTAGGCATTCGGCATGCGTTTTTTAAGGGTGGTGATTGGGCTTGGTGTCCTCGTCCCCGAGACTAATTCTTCGCCCTGGGCTTGACTGAGGTATTCGCCAAAGAGCCCTTTTCGCCCGGTGCTCGGGTTGCGGCTGAATACTACACCTGTGCCGGAGTTTTCATCTTTGTTGCCAAAGACCATGGCTTGAATTATGACCGATGTACCCAGGTCGGCGGTTATGTTGTTCAGCCGGCGGTATTCCACAGCGCGCAGGTTGTCCCAGGAGTCAAAAACTCGTTTGGCGGCTATTTTCATCTCGTCCAGGTCTTTCACGTTCAGAATGGTATCCATCATCCCCGGCATGGACACCGGTGCTGAGGAGCGTACCGAAACCTGTAGCTCTTTGCCGAGTTTCTTACCAGCCTGTTTCTCCAGAGCTACCATAGCTTGCTTAATCTCTGTCTCAGGTAACCTGCCGCTTCTTTTGTATTCGGCATAAGCCTCAACTGAGAGTATAAATCCAGGTGGAACCGGAAGCCCGAGCCTGGTCATGGTCACCAGGTTAGCTCCCTTGTTACCTAGAATTGCCTTGTCTTCACAATCGTCCCGGAAACTGTATACGTAGGACATGATGCTACTCCTTAGAGGTTGATGCTGGTTTTATATGTCGAAGTAGAATTATACTCTTGGTAGGGCTGTTATTTCAAAGCTAATCGGTACTGTCCTATTAGGATGAGGCTAATCTGTGCTACAGATTTTCTCCTTGAAAGATTCCAGGTATGGCATGGGAACATCAAGTTGCTCGCCCGTCGTCAAGACATCGAGGTAGAACTGCTTCATTTCTTCGGGAGATGTCTGGAAGTGGCTGTGCTGTCTGACACGCTCATAGTGCGGCATCGCCAGCCAGGTACGGCGTAAATTGGCAGCCGCCTCCTCGTCAGGGAAGCCGAGGAAGGGCTTGGTATCCTCATAAGCCCTGATGTTCACACCTCGTTTTTCCAGCACCGCCAGTGCGTCCTTCGTGGCGCGGACCATAAGCAGCCAGGTGTCTACGCCTTCATCCGGTGTTGGCAGTCCGCCTTTATATAGCGCTGCGCCCAGCATTCCAGCGTCGATGGCATGGTGCACCCACTGCCACTCGATTATGTTGGCTTTTAAATCGGGGTGCATGCCGGCGCTGGCAAACAAGGCGATAATCCGTTCCAGGCGTGGTGTGCGTGAACCGTCCAGCTCGCCTATACGGTAGCTCTTCTGCACGTTGGCGTACAGCACGCCGTCCTCTCCGCGGGCACCGGTTGAGATTGAAAACCCCCACAGGTAACGGGGGCGTGATAACAGCTTATCGAACTCATCTGTGCCCTCCCAGTTAGCGGTGAACATAAGGAATGATGCCTGCGATGCCAGATTGCAGTACTGGCGGACAGCTCCAACAGCCTGTAAATGATTGGTGGCAACTATGACCAGCTCGTATCCAGCATCGGGACTTACTTCATCAGTTAATTTGGGCAGATAAACGGTTTGATAGTTCTGTGCTGAGTCCCCACGCAGGTCCAGAACATTCATTTTAATGCCGGTTTCGAATTTATCTTTAGTGCCCTTTCGTACTGCGTGGGTTATGTCCGCGCCTGCCTGTGACAGTGCCCATCCGTGTATGGCTCCGATATTTCCCAGCCCGATAATCAGTGTCTTCATTTTAACCCCTCAATCTTAATTACTGGGATATTTGATAAAGCGTATTACATTTCTTCATCAGTAGTCAATAAAGAGAACTGCCCTGGGTTGATGTGCCACTTATTGAGCCGGAGTTGAATGATTGCTAATAGAACTAACTTAAAAGTGGTATAATTGTCTGGGGGGCGGGTCAGCTAAAACATTTAAAAGACAACCAACTGTGGATATTCAGCATCGATGACCAGATGTTGGTTTTTAATGCTCGATAAAGGAGGTGGTTAGTATAGATGAATTGCAAGGTACTAATGACCTATTTAACAAGAGTTATTGAAATTTAAAGAAAAGGAGGAGATGTTATGGCAGCCGTAGATTCGAGCATGTCATCACCGAGATGGGGACTGGTTTTACTGGAGGGTATTGTTAGCATTATTTTCGGATTGCTATTGCTTCTTGCTACAGGGATGACGGTAACAGCAGTAGTCATATTCCTGGGAGCTTACTGGCTTGTAATGGGTGTGATTGGAATCATAGGGATATTTGTTGGCTATACAAGAGCCCACTGGGGTTGGGCTTTATTCGGTGGTATATTAGGTATCATAGCCGGCATACTTATCTTAGGTCATCCCCTGACATCTGCTGTTATAGTGCCGGCGGTTTTGGTAATGATCCTTGCTGGTATAGGAATCGTTATGGGCATAGTTGCCATTATCAAGGGTGCTATGGGTGCTGGATGGACAGCAATCGTAATAGGCATCTTAAGTATAATACTCGGCGTTCTTATGTTCATAGCACCTCTGGTGAGCGCTTTCATTCTGATTCTCATGCTTGGTGTCTTCTTGATAATTGGTGGCATCGCGGCAATGGTTGGTGCATTCCAGATTAGAAGCGCTGCGAAGAAGGCTAAAGCGTAGCTACGATAAAACGATGCGTGCTATGGCTGAACCATGGCACGCATCGTTGCTAAACGTAATACATGAATACAAAAGGCAGGACGACTTCGACAGTTAGCCTCCTACCTGTTAAGTTCATTGGTATAAGGATTTGGATTTGAACCAAATTTTAACCGGACTGCATCAGCCCCGGCAGCCTGTCTGCTCCATTCAACCTACCGCATGACCGCCCGATGGTCAAATGACATATTCTTACAACGAGTCTTGGTTTGGGCAATATATCCGATTATATACCTGTTAAAGCCTTACCACAGTGTCTGCAAAACTTAGCAGACTGGGTATCCATCAAAGATATTCCACAGCGTCTGCAAAACTCGTCATCGTGGTTAGTTGACTTCCCACAATTCCAGCAATAATCCTTACCATCAAGAGCCATACTACCGCATCTAGGGCAGAATATTGCCTCCCCTGTTATTACTGGGGTACCGTTGCTGGCTCTTATTGGTTGCTTCCCGAAATACGAGTGATACCATTCATTTTTCTTTATTGCTACATCCACAATCGCCCAGATCCATACCGTGCAGTTAACGGCTGGAAGCACAATAAACGGCACATAAATATTTTCTTCGAGGTAGAAAACCAGAAAGGAAGCTCCAAGCGATACGACTAAACCTACGCAGAATTTCCACCAATCTTTTTCAGCTGTATAGAGCCATGTCCAAAGAGACAGGAACACTGCCAGCAATAGTGCAACTTCTTTGTTCTTACTTTTTTCTTTATATGGTCCCGTGTTGTGCACCCTCCAATCTGCTGAACATAACTTGCTGAGGAAAGCAAGCAAGAATATATTACCAGAATAGTCGTTTTCGATAAAAATGTAAAGTGTGCCAATATCCCTGCTATAGTGACCTGTCCCCGACTTACCGTTGTTTGACCATACTCACTTAATTCTGTGGTGACCTTATTTAAGGGTGTGGGGTCAAAACCAGCTAATGATTTGGCAATATCCTTACATATAGGTGACAAGACGGCAGAGAGGCTGGAGATTGTTGTACGAGGCTACAAGAACAGATTCACAAAAGCCAACGTTCGCCTTTTTGATTCAGAAGCGCTCTTTTCGCACTAGAATCAGTGTTCGATTTGTTTAATATCCAATCAAGATAGCACAACACAGCTTCAACTAGCCCTCAAAACGAACTGACCTTCGGAGTAGCACACCGTTGGTCTATTTAGCTTTGATATGGTCTAATAGAAAAGGCAGGACGACTCCGGAGGTCAATTCCTGCCTTTAATATTATCCTGGTAGCGGGGGTTGGATTTGAACCAACGACCTTCGGGTTATGAGCCCGACGAGCTACCGCTGCTCCACCCCGCGATGTTACACCCACAAAAATCTTCGATTTTTGCGGGGACCCATAATATAATTTTCCTCCCCAGTCCCCACCCCCAATGTAGGGTGGTTAAAATCTTCAATTTTGCGGGAGGATTTTTAAATGCTTCCTCCAGGCCCCAGCCCAATTACGAATTGGGTTAAAAATCCACAATTTTTGCGGTGGCAGTGAATTAGTTTTGTGCTCAGCCTGATGTAGGTCAAAGACCTCGACCATTAGTACGGCTCAGCTCAACAGGTTACCCTGCTTACACATGCCGCCTATCAAGCAAGTTATCTACTTGCGGTCTTACTCCTTTCCCGAAGGAAAGGATGGGAGATCTCATCTTGGGGTGGGCTTCGCACTTAGATGCTTTCAGCGCTTATCCCATCCAGACATGGCTACCCAGCAGTGCCGTTGGCACAACAACTGGCACACTAGAGGTCTGTCCCTCCCAATCCTCTCGTACTAGGGAGAGCTCCCCGCAAATCTCCAACGCCCACAACGGATAGAGACCGACCTGTCTCACGACGGTCTGAACCCAGCTCGCGTGCCGCTTTAATGGGCGAACAGCCCAACCCTTGGGACCTGCTTCAGCCCCAGGATGCGACGAGCCGACATCGAGGTGCCAAACCTTGCCGTCGATGTGAACTCTTGGGCAAGATAAGCCTGTTATCCCCGGGGTAGCTTTTATCCGTTAAGCTACGGCCCTTCCACACGGAACCGTAGGATCACTTTGCCCGACTTTCGTCTCTGCTCGACTTGTTGGTCTCGCAGTCAAGCCCCCTTATACCAATATACTCGATGCACGGTTTCCATCCGTGCTGAGGGGACCTTTGGACGCCTCCGTTACCTTTTAGGAGGCAACCGCCCCAGTTAAACTACCCGCCTGGCACTGTTCCCACCCGAAGGCAGGTTAGAACCAAAACCAAACAAGAGTGGTATTTCACCGTTGGCTCCACTAAGGCTGACGCCTCAGCTTCAAAGCCTCCCACCTATGCTACACATGTCCAGCTCGAGTCCAATGCCAAGGTATAGTAAAGCTCCCGGGGTCTTTTTGTCCAGTTGTGGGTAACCCGCATCTTCACGGGTATTTCAATTTCACCGAGTCCCTCGTTGAGACAGCGCCCAAGTCGTTACACCTTTCGTGCGGGTCGGAACTTACCCGACAAGGGATTTCGCTACCTTAGGACCGTTATAGTTACGGCCGCCGTTCACCGGGGCTTCGGTTCAAAGCTTCTCCCGACAAGTCGGGATAACCTCTCTCCTTAACCTTCCGGCACTGGGCAGGTATCAGCCCCTATACCTCAGCTTTCGCTTTGGCAGAGACCTGTGTTTATGTTATACAGTCGCCTGGGCCGGTTTCGTGCCCCCGCCTCTACAGCGGGCCCCCTTCTTCCAAAGTTACGGGGTTAGATTGCCGAGTTCCTTAACGAGGGTTCTCTCGAACACCTTGGGATACTTACCCCCATCTACCTGTGTCGGTTTGCGGTACGGGCACCTAATCCTTTAGCAACGAGGCTTTTCTGGACAGTGTGGACTCAGTTGAATCATATCGGGTTTCCCTTCAATTTTCCCCGCTCCTCAGCTTAATGTTGAAGTGGATTTGCCTGCCTCAACACGCCTCAGATTGGGGACGCACCATGTCCGTTAGGTACGCTCAACCTATCCTGCTGTGTCCCCCCTTTGCCTTAAAACAATGATTAGGTGGTATGGGAATGTTGACCCATTATCCATTGCCTTCCCCCTTGGGGTTCGGCTTAGGCCCGACTAACCCTACGCGGATTGACCTTGCGTAGGAAACCTCAGATTTACGGTGGGCATGGTTTTCACATGCCTTATCGTTACTCATGCCGGCATTCTCACTTGCTATTGCTCCACTCTGGCTTACGCCAGGGCTTCTCAGCTGTAGCAACGCTCCCCTACCTTCATCAAAAGACGAACCATAGCTTCGGTAGCGGACTTGAGCCCCGTTAAATTATCGGTGCGACACCACTCGACCAGTGAGCTGTTACGCACTCTTTAAAGGGTGGCTGCTTCTGAGCCAACCTCCTGGCTGTTTTAGCAATATCACTGCCTTTCCCACTTAGTCCGCATTTCGGGACCTTAGCTGATGGTCTGGGCTGTTTCCCTCTCGACTATGCGGCTTATCCCGCGCAGTCTCACTCCCAGGATATGGACTTATGGCATTCGGAGTTTGGTTGAGTTTGGTAACCTCACGGCCCCGAGCTCATCCAGTGCTCTACCTCCATAAGTTATTACCTGAGGCTGTACCTAAATACATTTCGGGGAGAACAAGCTATCTCCGGGTTCGTTTGGCATTTCACCCCTACCCACAGCTCATCCCAGCACTTTGCCACGTACACGGGTTCGGACCTCCACCCAAGGTTAGTTGGGTTTCATCCTGGCCATGGGTAGCTCACCCGGTTTCGTGTCTAATCCCTGCGACTGGTCGCCCTATTCAGACTCGCTTTCGCTACGGCTCCGTAACTGAGTTACTTAACCTTGCCACAAAGATTAACTCGCCGGCTCATTCTTCAATAGGCACGCCATCATCCCGATAAAATCGGGACTCTGACTGCTTGTAGGCACAAGGTTTCAGGTTCTATTTCACTCCCCTCCCGGGGTGCTTTTCACCTTTCCCTCACGGTACTCGTTCACTATCGGTCGTTAGCAGTATTTAGCCTTGGAGTGTGGTCACCCCAGATTCCCACGGGATTCCTCGTGTCCCGTGGTACTTAAGAACACAAGCAGAGACTTCAACCTTTTATCTACGGGACTATCACCCTCTTTGGTGGCTCTTTCCAGAGACCTTTGACTAGGCAGAAGTTTTTTTACTCTGTTACAGCTCTTGAGGTCTGTATCTTGTGTCTTGCAACCCTTGAATGGCATAGGACTCAAGCCCACTAAGCCACTCAAGTTTAGGCTCTTCCCCTTTCGTTCGCCACTACTCCGGGAATCTCGTTAGATTTCTCCTCCTCAGGTTACTAAGATGTTTCAGTTCTCCTGGTGCCCTCTCGCTTGCGCGAGAGCCTGGGTTTTACCCAGGCGGGTTGTCCCCATTAGGGAATCCCCGGCTAGGTTTGCTAGACAACTCACCGGGGCTTATCGCAGTCTTGCCACGCCCGTCTTCGGCTGCTAACGCCAAGGCATCCGCCCTGTGCCCTTTTCTCTTCGACCTACATCAGCCTGAACACAAAACGTATTCACTTTTTAAAGTGCAATGCGGCTTGGTGTACACCAAGCCGCATAAGTATACAGCAACTTAGACCTTAGGTCAATCAGGTATGCAGGTGTACACCAATCATACGCTTATATAGTATAGAATAACCCATGGGTCATTGTCAAACAGAGCCAGCCCACCAACCGCGAGAGCGCTTGTGTCTTGTGGGATGGAAACATCCGCTCTGTGTTTACAACCGCAAGTTAGTCCGAAAAAGCCAATATACCAGGTATTACTAGGTTAGCAATGGGTATAATCATCAGTATGCCCAGCCAGGATGGTTTATGACGAGCTTCAGCTATACCCATCCAGACTATGATAAGGATAACTATATTTGCCAGCGGGATGAAGAACAGTATTGTCCACCATCCAGACCTGCCAGCTACCTTGCACATAAGGTAGATATTGGCAATGGGTATCCATGCCAGCCATTCATTCGGTGTATTGGTCTTTTTGGCTATGATGTACAGACATATTGCGAACCAAACGTACACGACGAGCCACATTATGAAGTACATGCCGGTGAAGAGACCGTAAAGACCGTAATCGTCCATTCTTAACCCCCTTTCAGAGTTATGTATTATGATAAATCAAGCCGAAATTGAAAACAAGTTGCCTCCTTAAGTAAGATGCCAGAGAAGGTGACAGGAGCAATCAGCTATCCGAACATAATGATGGCTTTTGTTTATTCCCACTCTATGGTGGATGGTGGTTTACTGGTGATGTCGTAGACCACGCGGTTGACGCCGGGTACTTCGTTGACGATACGGCTGGAGATACGAGCCAGCAGGTCGTAAGGGAGGCGTGCCCAATCGGCGGTCATTGCGTCCTGGCTGGTCACGGCGCGTACAGCTACCAGGTAGCCATATGTCCGGTAATCTCCCATAACACCTACACTCCTGACGTCGGTGAGGACGGCGAAGCTTTGCCACAGCTGGCGATAGAGGTTTGCCTTTTTTATCTCGTTCATCACTATCCAATCGGCGGCTCTCAGTATATCCAGGCGTTCTCTGTTTACTTCTCCGATTATGCGTATGGCCAGTCCCGGTCCCGGGAATGGCTGGCGCCATACCATATCTTCAGGTAAGCCCAGAGCTAAGCCTACCTCGCGGACTTCGTCTTTAAACAGGTAGCGCAGCGGCTCGATTAAGGTGAGTGACATTTTGGCAGGCAGCCCACCGACATTGTGGTGGGTTTTTATTCTGGCGGCAGCTTTAGTTTCTTTGGAAGTGCTTTCGATGACGTCAGGATAAAGGGTGCCTTGAGCCAGGAAATCGATTTTGCCCAGTTTGCCTGCTTTGTATTCAAATACCTTGATGAACTCCTGCCCCACACGACGTCGCTTGACTTCAGGGTCGGTTACTCCTTTTAGCCGCCTGAGGAATCTTCTGGAGGCATCCACATAGACCACATTCATCTTCAGGTTGTTTCGGAAGGTGTTGAGGGCTCGTTCCGCCTCCTCGCGGCGCAATAGCCCGTTATTGACGAAGATACAGGTTAACTGATTACCTATAGCCTGATGGATGAGTGTAGCTGTTACTGCTGAGTCAACGCCGCCGGATAGGGCGCAGATGACCTTGCCATCCTGGACTTGTTGTCTGATTGCATTTATGCTCTCGGTAATGAAGCTGGTCGGTGTCCAGGTGCCATGGCAGCCGCATATCCGGTAGAGGAAGTTTTGGATTATAGCCTTCCCGTTTGGGGTGTGAACTACCTCAGGGTGGAACTGCAGCCCGAAGACGTTTTTGCCATTACCTATAACTGCGGTGGGAGAGTTCTCGGTGTAAGCCAGGGATTTGAAACCGGGTGGCATCTCTACTATCTGGTCGCCGTGGCTCATCCAGACCGGTATGGAAGCGGGCAATCCGGCAAAGAGCGGTGACTTTTTAGCGCTTACATGTAAGATAGCCTGACCATATTCATGCTTATCTGCCGGAGCTACCTGACCTCCTAGCTGATGGGCTATAGCTTGCGTACCGTAACAGATACCAAGTATTGGTAGATGGCTGGCATAAAGCTGGGCTGGAGCTAAGGGTGCTCCTGACTGGTATACACTGGCTGGTCCTCCGGAGAGGATAATGCCCTTAGGCTGGAGGGAAGTTATTTTTTCCCACGGCTCATCAAAGGGTATGAGTTCGCAGTAGACATGGCATTCTCGGACTCGCCGCGCGATAAGATGGCTATACTGAGAGCCGAAATCGATAACAGCTATCGCTTCCCGCGGTCCGGGAGATATAGTCTCTACCTTGGATGTAAGTTGCTCGCCGTGGAGTTCTTTAGCGATTTCGAGGTAGGTAGAGACTTCAATATCATCGCTGGTAGCTACGCGATGGCTTTTTGTTTTTTTATCCATCTGCTCGCCTGGTTAGGTAAAGTATATCATAGCCTAGCATGTCATACTATGGTTTCCCGTCCTGTATGGCTAGGCATCTTCATTGTAAAGGTGTTAAAATATATTTCGTACCGCGAGGGTTAATATATGAAGACCAGCAGACGTTTGTTTTTGCTTTGCAGGGGTGTGTTGGTTGTGTTTCTGGTCCTTTGTCTTCTTGGGCTGGTGATTTACTTCGGCAACGCTCATAGTGGGAAGACGGACTCGGCAACACTTGACTTTGAATCTATGGATGATATCGAGCGGCAAGCCTGGCAAGTAGCTGCGGATGTGGTGGGAACAAGCAGGGAGCTTCAAGAACAATTTGTCGCTGAGGTACTCGACCTTTATTACAATGTTAAGGATAATGACCTGGCTATTTTATGTATCCCTGGTGGCTGGGGTAAGGAACCCCTGGCGGTTAATGTAGAGGGGCGGAGCTGGCTGGTGGGGATGGAATCTGAGCTAGCGAGCTTGGGATATAATTACTGCGTAGTCGATGATATACGTACGGGCAATGGCGTGCTAGAATATCTTTTCGAGTTTAAGGAACAGCTGACACATTATCCTTCCAAGGCTAGGAGGTTAGCGGCTAAGATTGATTTCCTGACCCAGCAGATTACGGACTTAAAGATAATAGTAACAGGGCAGAGCAACGGCGCTGCTTTTGCCGGCGAAGTAATCAAGCATCTGGAAGAGAACCCCGGGGTGTACTCCATTCAAGTGGGGATTCCTTTCTGGCACAGGGTGTCCAAAGCCAGCCGGTCATTGATAATCGACAATAATGGAGTTGGAGCTGACGCCCTTGCCCAGAGGGACCTTTTGAGGCTGCTGAAAGCTAATCTGGCGGAGATATTTATAATAAATCATGTCCCTTCCTTCACTCCCATTGACTGGGTGATAAGCAGGGCGATTCTTGTTTTTTTGCCATACGAGTTTGGTTTAGGGCTGCAAGCGCCGGGACATGAGTATATGTGGGAATATCCGGGCGTTGGGCCTGTGATTGAGGCGTTCCTGGTTGAAAATTTCAGTATGAACTAGCCTCATCCGTTTACAGAGACGGTGCCGAAGTGGGTGATGTATCCAATAAACTAGCCTTGCAGGTTGACAGAGCCATTGGAATTCTTAAGGCTGGTGGTGTTATTGCCTTCCCTACTGATACGGTCTATGGATTGGGGAGTGACGCGTTCAATGTAGAGGCTGTTGACAGGATTTACAGGATTAAGCAACGCCCCAGGCATTTACCTCTACCTGTTTTGCTGGCTGACTTGACGCAGGTGGCTTCTGTTGTTGATTCAGTGCCTGAAATAGCTCAGTTTTTGATGCGTTGTTTTTGGCCCGGGGGGTTAACCTTGGTGTTACTGAAGAAGTCTTCGTTTCCCGATGTTATAACTGCTGGTGGCAATAAGGTGGCAGTACGAATTCCTGACCATGTTATACCGCTTAGCCTCATTCGTGGTTTGGGTGCGCCTGTAATCGGAACCAGCGCTAATGTTAGCGATAAGCCCAGTCCGGTGACGGCTGAAGAGGTCGAGCAACAGCTTGGCAGTCAGATTGACCTGGTTATAAACATGGGAAAATGTCGTGGTGGGCTGGAGTCAACAGTAGTCGACGTTACTGGAGAGGAACCGGTTATTTTGCGGCAGGGCATTATACCTGAAAAAGATATTAAGAGGGCATGCCAAGAATATGCGAATGTTCACTTGTCATCCTGAGTGTCAGCTAAGGGGCTAGAGATTCTTCGCCCCAATTGCATCGGGGCTCAGAATGATAGGGAGGCTTGCCAGACAATGTAAATATTCGATGGAGGTAGATAAAAGTGCGTATTGCTCTGGGCTGTGACCATCGCGGCTTGAAGCTTAAGCAAGCCATTATGAGTCTTCTCACCGATTTGGGGCATGATTATGAGGACTTTGGCTGCTACAGTGGCGACCCTGTGGATTACCCCGATATCGCCAAGCAAGTAGCTGAGGCAGTGGCTTCGGGAAAGTTCGACCACGGGATTCTAATCTGCGGCAGTGGCGTGGGCATGAGTATAGCGGCTAATAAAATAAAGGGTATAAGAGCTGCTCTGTGTTGCAATACCTTTGTCGCAGAACGGGCTCGGCGTCATAATGATGCTAATGTTCTGTGTTTAGGCGAGGATATACTTGAGCGAACTTCGGCTCTTGAGGTCGTAAAAGTTTATCTCTCCACCGCATTTGAGGGCGGCAGACATTTACGGCGTCTGGAAAAGATACGTGGTCTGGAAGCGGTCTAGCTTGACAATATATAGCCGCTATGCTAGTTTACTGAGATAACCTTAATTTCCCGAATCCAATACTGTTTCAGTTGAAGGAGAGAATTTTAAAGACGATGCGTAGTGAGAGTGTAAAGAAGGGAATTGAGCGGGCACCACATCGTGCTTTACTCCGGGCTGTGGGCCTTTGTAGTGATGATTTTTCTAAACCTTTTGTTGGGGTGGTCAATAGCTTCAATGAGGTCGTGCCTGGTCATATTCATCTGCGCAGTATTGCTGAGGCTGTAAAAGCAGGAGTTCGCAGCCAGGGTGGCGTGCCTTTTGAGTTTAATACGATTGGTATCTGCGACGGTATAGCCATGAACCATCCGGGGATGAAGTACAGCTTGCCTAGCCGGGAATTGATCGCCGACTCCGTAGAGAGCATGGTCGAGGCACATCAATTTGATGCTCTTGTCTTCATACCGAACTGTGACAAAATCGTGCCCGGGATGCTTATGGCGGCGGTGAGATTGAATATACCATCTATTTTTGTCAGCGGCGGTCCGATGCTAGCAGGACGTAGGTATGAGAGTGGTCAAAGCTTGACAGTGGACCTGATCTCTGTGTTTAACGCGGTAGGTAGCGTTGTCCAGGGGAAGATGACCGAGGTTGAGCTTGAGAATGTTGAGATTGCTGCCTGTCCCGGCTGCGGGAGTTGCTCCGGCATGTATACCGCTAATACGATGAACTGTCTGACCGAGGCATTGGGTATGACCTTGCCGGGTAGCGGCACCATACCTGCTGTTGATTCTAGGAGAATAGTATTGGCTATGGAAACGGGAAGGCAGATAATGGCTGTATTGAAAAAGGGACTGTTGCCAAGGGATGTTATCACCAAGGAGTCCATTGCTAATGCCTTTGCTGTGGATATGGCGCTCGGCGGCAGCACAAATTCTGTTTTGCATCTTATGGCGGTGGCACACGAAGCAGGTATAGATTTTTCGCTGCCGCTGATTAACGAGATAAGTCAGCGGGTCCCTCATATCTCTAAGCTGAGCCCGGCTAGCGATGTTCATATTGAAGACCTCGATATGGCAGGTGGAATTCCGGCGGTTATGCATGAGATAGCAAACTTTCTAGACGGGAAGTGTAAGACTGTGTCATTAGTCCCTCTGTCGAGCATTATAAAGACGGCTAGGGTTAAAAACAGCGAGGTTATACGACCGGTGACCAAGCCGTATTCTAAGACCGGTGGTCTGGCGATTCTATTCGGTAGTTTGGCACCTGATGGAGCTGTGGTGAAGAGCGGGGCGGTTGACCCGGGGATGATGGTACATGAAGGACCTGCCCGGGTCTTTGAGAACGAAGAGGAAGCGACTAGAGGAATAATGAAGGGGGAGATTAAAAAGGGCGATGTGATTGTCATTCGCTATGAAGGTCCCAAGGGTGGACCGGGGATGCGGGAGATGTTGACGCCGACTTCACTACTGAGTGGAATGGGGCTGGATAAAGACGTGGCACTGATAACAGATGGTAGATTTTCGGGTGGTACCAAAGGAGCTGCCATAGGACATGTAGCACCTGAGGCAGCCAGCAGGGGACCTATAGCTGCAGTAAAGAATGGGGATATCATAAGTATAGATATTCCAAAGTGCAAACTGGAGCTGAAGGTTAGCGATGCAGAGATAAAGAGACGGCTATCTCAGCTGCCTGAGCATAAATCCAAGATAAAGGCGGGTTATCTGAGAAGGTATATTGAAAGCGTGGGCTCAGCCAGTAAAGGAGCAGTATTTCCCAAATAGGAGACATTTATGAAAAAGACGGGTGCCCAGATTTTATGTGAAAGTCTAACCAGGGAAGGTGTTGAAGTCATTTTTGGATTTCCCGGCGGAGCTGTATTGCCGTTGTACGATACCTTTCCGCAATATCCGAACATCAGGCATATTCTGGTTCGCCATGAGCAGGGTGCGGCTCATGCAGCTGATGGTTATGCCCGGGCTACAGGGAGAGCTGGGGTATGTCTAGCAACATCAGGTCCAGGAGCTACTAACTTGGTAACTGGAATCGCCAATGCTTGTTTGGATTCGTCCCCGATGGTGGCTATTACTGGCCAGGTAGCCAGACCTTTTATCGGTAAAGACGCTTTTCAGGAGATAGACATCACTGGTATCACTCTTCCTATTACCAAGCACAACTATCTTGTGCTTGATGCCGGTGACATCGCCAGGGTGGTTAAAGAGGCTTTTTATATTTCCCAAACCGGCAGGCCGGGACCTGTTCTTATCGATATACCACGTGATGTTTTTCAGCAAGAGGCAGCATTTTCTTATCCAGAGAGGGTTAGTTTACCCGGCTATAAACCTACGCTGTTCGGACATCCAGCGCAGATTAAAAAGGCAGCCGAAATGATAAATATTGCTGAACGTCCGGTTATTATTGCCGGTAGAGGGGTAATCATATCAAAGGCTTTCGACGAGCTTAAGACACTCGCGGAGAAAGCACAGATACCCGTGGTGACGACTCTTCTGGGGATTGGCTGTTTTCCTGAGACGCATTTGTTAAGCTTTGGGTGGTTGGGTATGCATGGCATGGCATACGCCAACAAGGCGATATACAACTCTGATGTCGTCATTGCTATTGGTATGAGGTTTGATGACCGGGCTACTGGTGTGGTCAGCTCTTTTGCACCGCAGGCTTGTGTTGTTCACATAGATATTGACCCCGCTGAGATAGGTAAGAATGTGCGGGTTGATGTGCCTATTGTTGGTGATGTTAAGAACATTCTTGAGGTGTTGAATCAGCAGATTGTGCCTCGTGAACATCTGGACTGGTTTAATCAGGTGGATAAGTGGCGAGATGAACATCCAGCGCTGGTAATCAGAGAGAGCGAAGCTCTTCTACCTCAGTACGTTATTCGCCAGATTTATGAGATTACCAAAGGTGATGCCATTGTAGTTACAGGCGTTGGTCAGAATCAGATGTGGTCGGCTCAGTTTTTCTTTTATGATAAGCCAAATAGCTTGATTTCATCAGGTGGTTTGGGCACCATGGGCTTTGAGCTTCCCGGTGCTATCGGCGCCAAGGTAGGTCGACCTGATGATACGGTTTGGTGTATTGCTGGCGATGGTGGTTTTCAGATGACAGTACAGGAATTAGCCACCATAGTCCAGGAGAACTTGGCTGTTAAGATAGCTATCATCAACAACGGATTTTTAGGTATGGTCAGGCAGTGGCAACAGTTATTCTATGGTAAGCGATATGTTCATACACCGCTTTCCGGTCCAGATTTTGTCAAGATTGCCGAAGCTTATGGTGTTTCGGCATTGAGAGTTACAGATAAGAAACTGGTGGTCTCAGCTATAGAAAAAGCGATGGACCATGACGGTCCATTCTTGATTGATTTTGTTGTTGAGCCTGAGGAGAATGTTTTTCCTATAGTCCCGCCAGGTGCAGCACTTGTTGAGGCATTGGAATTACCCAGCCCAGAGAAGGTGACTCGTTCAAGCAAATGAGTCTAAAAATGGCATAAGAGGAGGACAGGTCATTGGCTACAACTAAACATACTTTAGTCGCTTTGGTTGAAGATAGACCAGGGGTGCTTAATAGGGTGTCCAGCCTTTTGCGTCGACGTAACTTTAATATCGATAGTATAGCTGTTGGACATACTGAGCAACCCAATCTTTCTCGAATGACCATTGTTGTGGGGGGCGATGATGCCAAAGTGGAGCAAGTCAGGAAACAGCTTGATAAAGTTATAGACGTAGTTAAGATAGTTGACATAACTAATAATGAGTCAGTAGCTCGGGAGCTGGCTTTGATTAAAGTCAAGGCAACTGCTTCCACTCGTAGCGAGATTATCCAGATTGTGGACGTTTTTAGAGCTAATATAGTTGACGTTTCCTCTGACTCACTGATAGTGGAAGTCACTGGAGATGAAGACAAGGTTGATTCTTTGTTGGACCTGCTCCGTGGCTTTGGTATCAGAGAGATAGCCAGAACTGGTCGTATTGCTTTAACTAGAGGTGGTGCTGGTCCGTTACAGGTTGAAGAGATGAGGGAGGTGAAGGCACCGAAGCAACCGCCAAAAGCAGCGCTCTCAGAAGCCGAAAGTCCACCGGACTGGTGACGATAAGAAAATCAAATCCGCGTCAGGGCAGATAAAAAACTTTTAAAGGAGGCATCATGGCTAAAATCTATTATGAGAAGGACGCTAAGTTAGATTTACTCAAGGGTAAGACGATTGGAATCATAGGCTTTGGTAGTCAGGGGCATGCTCATGCCCAGAACTTGCGAGATAGCGGCTGTCAGGTTATTGTTGCGGAAGCCAAAGGTACTGAGGCTTGGAAGAATGCCAAAAAGGCTGGCTTCAAGGTGGCTGACGCTGCCGCGGTAGCCAAAGAAGCGCACATAATTGTGATGCTGGTACCGGATACTTTACAACAGAGGGTTTACCGTGAATCAATAGAAAGAGAGCTATCATCGGGCAAGATGCTGATGTTTGCCCATGGTTTTAATATACACTTTGGACAGATTTTGCCACCCGTTGATGTGGATGTGACAATGATTGCACCTAAGTGTCCGGGGCATATGTTGCGGCGGCTTTATACCGAGGGTACTGGAGCGCCGGCTCTTGTGGCTGTTCATCAGGATGCTTCGGGTAAGGCAAAAAATATTGCCTTAGCTTATGCTAGAGGTCTCGGCTGTGCTAAAGCCGGTGTGTTGGAAACCAGTTTTGCAGAAGAAACCGAGACCGACCTTTTCGGTGAGCAGACGGTGCTCTGTGGTGGGGTTACTTCTCTGGTAAAAGCCGCATTTGAGACGTTAGTCGAAGCTGGATATCAGCCGGAAATCGCTTATTTCGAGTGTTTTCATGAGCTCAAACTTATAGTTGACCTTATGTATCAAGGTGGTCTGAGTTACATGCGTTACTCGGTCAGTGATACTGCTGAGTACGGCGATTATACCAGAGGACCGAGGGTCATCGATGACATGGTCAAGGATGAGATGAGGCAAATTCTCGCCGAAATCCAGACCGGTAGCTTTGCCAGAGAATGGATTCTGGAGAATCAGGCAGGTCGTCCCGTCTACAATGCCTTGAAGCGAATGGATGCTGAACATGAGATTGAGATTGTGGGCAAGAAACTGAGGAGCATGATGCCGTGGCTTAAGGCTTAATGTAAGATGAACCATGAATAAAATTATTATTCTCGATACCACTTTGCGTGATGGCGAACAGGCGGCTGGGGCGGCTCTTAATGTCCAGGATAAGTTGCAAATCGCCAAACAACTGGAAAAGCTCGGTGTCGATGTTATTGAAGCGGGTTTTCCTATAAGCTCACCGGGAGATTTCGAAGCAGTTCAGCTTATCGCTAAAGAAATCAAAGGCTCAACCGTCTGTGCTCTGGCTCATGCCAATGCTGAAGCCATAGACAGAGCTTGGGAGGCAATAAGAAAAGCCAAAAAACCTCGCATTCATGTTTTTCTTTCCGCTTCGGATATACACCTTCTCTATCAACTCAAGAAGACTCGTGAAGAAATCCTGCAGAGTGCTCGTGATATGGTGGCTCGGGCTAAGAAATATACGGGAGACGTAGAATTCTCGCCAATGGATGCCAGCCGCACCGAACCGGCGTATATTTATCGGATATTGGAGGCTGTTATTAGCGCTGGTGCCACAACGTTAAATATTCCGGACACAGTCGGTTATGCCATCCCGCAAGAGTTTGGTGACTTGATTGAAGGTATATTTAAGAAGGTGCCTAATATTGGCAAGGCGGTGGTTAGTGTCCATTGCCATGATGATTTAGGACTGGCGGTAGCCAATAGCCTTGAGGCGATACGAAGGGGTGCCAGGCAGGTTGAGTGCACTATCAACGGTATAGGCGAGCGGGCTGGTAATGCTTCTTTGGAAGAGATTGTCATGGCGCTTAAAACCAGAGGTGACTTTTACCATCTGACCACGAGTATTGATACTACCCAGATTTATAAGACGAGCCGACTGGTGAGTGAACTTACCGGGTTTGTGGTTCAGCCTAACAAGGCTATTATTGGTGCCAACGCCTTCCGCCATCAATCAGGTATTCATCAGGATGGAATAATTAAAAAGGCGATTACCTATGAGATTATGGACCCGAAGTCGGTGGGTATTCCATCTAGCAGCCTTGTTCTGGGTAAGTTGAGCGGTCGGCATGCTTTTAAGGAGCGGCTGGCTGAGTTGGGCTATATTTTGGATGAGGAATCATTCAAAAATGCCTTTCAAGCTTTCAAGGAATTGGCTGACAAGAAGAGAGAGGTTACTGACCGTGACATCGAGTCTGTGATAGCTGAGGAATTGCGCACTATTTCCGAGGTTTATCATCTCGACCAGGTTGGAGTTTCATGTGGCAATAATAATATCCCGACAGCTACGGTGAGACTCATTGGTCCTGATGGTAAGGCTGTGGCTGATGCTGACCTGGGTACAGGTCCGGTGGATGCCATATATAAAGCTATTAATCGAATAGTTAAGGTGCCTAACAAGCTCACTGAGTTCACCGTCAAATCGGTGACTGAAGGTATTGATGCCATCGGTGAGGTGCTTATAAAAATCGAGAGCGATGGTGTAAGCTATACCGGGCGTGGTGCCGATACGGATATCATCGTTGCCAGTGCCAAGGCTTATATGAACGCGCTGAATCGACTTCTAGCAGCCAAGAAAGCAAGGAAATAGTGGGGCGTTTGGATGAGTATAACCGTGGAGATAATTTTGCGCCTGCTTCTGGCAGCGGCACTGGGAGCTGGTATCGGCTACCAGAGGGAGCGGTGTAATAAGCCAGCTGGGCTGCGTACTCATATCCTAATCGCTGTTGGTTCGGCTCTTTTCACAGTGGTTTCACTTTTTGGTTTTGGCGATGGTGTAGACCCCTCGCGTGTCGCTGCTGGAGTGGTGACAGGCATCGGTTTTATAGGTGCCGGGGTTATCTTCCGGGGTATGCGCGGTGACCATGTAATGGGACTGACCACAGCGGCAAGTGTATGGGTCACAGCGGCAATAGGCTTGGCGGCTGGTGTAGGTTGGTATCTGATAGCGACCGTAGTTGCGGTAATTTCGGTGCTGGTGTTGATGATTCCTAGAGTAAGAGGCTAAGTTGGGAAACAGAGGTGATGAATTTTGACTTTAGCTGAGAAGATTCTGGCGGCCCATTCGGGCAAAGGTACTCTCAGCCCTGGCGAATTCGTAAACGTCAGGGTTGATTTGGTTTTGTCGAATGACATTACCGCGCCACTGGCAATAAAGGAGTTTAATCGCCTGGGGATAAACAAGGTCTATGACCCCAAGAAGGTAGTGATGATTCCCGACCATTTCTGCCCCAATAAGGACATACTCTCTGCTGAACAGGCAAAGATGATGCGCGAGTTTGCTCGACAGTACGATTTGGTATATTTCGAGGTTGGCAATATGGGCATCGAGCATGTGCTTTTGCCAGAAAAAGGCTTGGTCTTGCCCGGAGACGTGGTGGTTGGAGCTGATTCTCATACCTGTACCTACGGGGCTTTGGGCGTCTTTGCCACTGGTATGGGGTCTACGGATATTGCTGTGGCTATGGCTACCGGCGAGATATGGATGAAGGTGCCACCGACCATCAAGTTCGTTTACCGGGGAAAGCTGGGAAAATGGGTTGGAGGCAAAGACCTTATACTTTATACCATCGGCGACATCGGCGTTGACGGCGCTCTTTATTCGGTTATGGAGTTTACCGGCGAGGCGATTGACACCTTGCCCATGGATGGGCGCTTTACCATGGCTAATATGGCAATTGAGGCTGGAGCCAAAGCCGGCATCTTCAGGGTGGATAGTAAGACAAAGGAGTATGTCAAAAGCAGGGCTAATCGGAAATATAGAATATATAAACCTGACGCTGATGCTGAATATGCTAGAGTACTTGAATATGATGTCTCGAAACTAGAGCCACAGGTAGCCATGCCTCATCTACCTTCAAATGTGAAGCCGATAAGCCAGGTAGGGAACATAAAAATCGACCAGGCAGTGATTGGTAGCTGCACCAATGGGCGTCTCGATGACCTGAGGCTGGCTGCCAGGATACTTAAAGGCAGGCAGGTCAGCCCTGAAGTGCGGTGCATCGTCATTCCCGGCACACAGCAGGTCTATCTTGATGCCCTGCATGAAGGCTTGATTGAGACGTTTATCAAAGCCGGTGCTGTTGTCAGCACACCTACCTGCGGTCCCTGTCTCGGTGGCTATATGGGGGTGCTGGCGGCGGGTGAGCGCTGCGTGTCAACGACCAACCGCAACTTCATCGGCAGGATGGGCAGCCCCAAGTCCGAGGTCTATCTGGCTAACCCGGCGGTAGCCGCCGCCAGTGCCATTTTGGGTAGGATTGCCAGCCCGGAAGAGATTGTGGGTTAGTTCGACTCACGACAAAGGAGATGTAGAAGATGGATGGTACGAAAGTATCTAGAAGAACCAGAAGAAAACGTTGTAGGAATTGTGGGAAGATCTTGGATGCCATATGGTTTACAGCCTTAATGACAGAGGAATGGTCTTGGGATGGACTAGGCTACCGCGAATGCAGCGCCAGACATAGCCTCGTTACTGACCCAGACGAAAATGTAATCTGCCCATACTGCGAGCATGTGGTTGGTATAGGCCGGGATTTCGGCTTTGGCAAAGGTTTATAAATAGGAAGATGGCTGCGAACTTATTCACTTGCTGATATGTCCTTTACCTTTGCGTGAGGAGGTGTTGCTTATGCAAGAGATGCCACAAATGATTAGAAGCAAAAGCGAGATCAATTATAGCTACATGACAATTAAGATGACACAAAGCCGCATCGACAAGGGACTAATTGCTATTCCTGTTTCTTTAACAAAGTGGTTTCCTAGACGTAGCGGTACTGTTCATGTTTATTTGGATGATTCGCTTGGTCTACAGCCCAAGACCTTTTCCCCTTACGAAAGCAGTACCCGAGAATGCAGAATTGGAGGCCTTGCGAGTTGGTTTAAAGAGAAAGAAATTAAAAGCGGAGAAGAGATAGTTATTCAGGTTATAGATGAGGAAAAGTCTGTGTACAGGCTCGTCTCTGAAGGGATATTTATTACAAGAACTCGCGAATTGCAGGACGGATTTGACAGGTCTGCATCCGAGCAAGAAGCTTCGGGGAAAGTCAATACTCTTGGTCAGTGGGTTCAGTTAGATAGGCAAAAGGTTGTGCTAAACGAGTTCAGTCGCCTAATTGATATTATGCCGTTAGAGAGCAGGGAGTATACTAAGAGTCGGTTAAGTAGAACACGAGAAAGAGTACCGGCGAATCTTAGAACTTTATTGGAAGATATATACAAAGGACGTTGCCAGCTGTGTGATTTCTGGTTTCTCAAGAGGAGTAACACACCATATTTTGAAACTCATCATCTTAATCCTTTTCAGGGACATCATCCAAAAAACGTAGTCGTTGTATGTGGGAACTGTCATAATCAATTTGAACATACAAATGCGCATCAGGATTTTGATACGGATGGCTGGTTAATTAGGGTTTCTTTCAACGATAGAACGTATTCGGTGAATCAAGCGGTGCTAAACATAAAGCCAGAGCATGCTTTTAAGGATGTCTTTGTTGAGTAGTTGTTTCGCTTAGCAGAATAAAATCGATAGTTCTTTCTAGCATTGATAATGGGCAAGATTATAGTAATGATTAAGACATATGTTCGTACATTCTTGGCAGTTTCTACGTTAGCAATTTTGGTAATGGTTCTGTCTTCGTGCCTAAGTAAACCGGCTGTGCCACCTCAGCTAGAGGGTCAGGTTATAGTGAAACAGTCTGGTGGGGCTGCGATGCTTATAGCGGAATGTGCGGATGAAGCTTACAGGGCTGAAAAGGCTGATTACATAATCGAGGGCACCGTTGAGAAAGTAGAAAGCAACTGGAACCAAGAAAGAACCGGTATTTTCACCTATACGGAGCTGGCTATTGAAAAATATGTCAAAGGAGCTCCGTTTGCCGAGAACAAGATTAAAATCATTACTCCCGGCGGGACTGTTGGAGAAGTCAGCCAGTGGGTGGAAGACCAGCCGATTTTTCACGAGGGAAAAGGGGTGAGGATATATTTTGAAGAGGTAAACGGAGAGTTCTTCATCATCTGTGGTCGACTTGGCGTTGAGGAGAGATAGTTTTCCGGCAACGCTGCCGTCTAATAAGAGACTGGAGAAAGGAATCTGCTATGATTAATGACATATTGCTGTATGTGGGGGCTGCTATCAGTACGTTGTGGGGGATAGCGCACATTGTGCCGACCAAATCTGTGGTTAACGGTTTCGGACAAATATCACAGGACAATAAGCGAATCATAACCATGGAGTGGATTGCGGAAGGTTTGACGCTGTGCTTTATAGGTTTGCTGGTGCTGTTTGTCACCATCTGGGGAGAAGCTCCGAATCGGACTTCAACAATTGTCTATCTGGCATCCGTCTCAATGCTGGTTGTTATGGCGGCATTGACTTCTGTCACTGGTGCCAGGACATCAATCGTGCCCATAAAGATTTGCCCGTTTGTAAAGGTGGCTGTGGCAATATTGTTTTTCCTAGGGGTGGTGTTGTGACCAAACTGAAGAACACAGAGGCTGAATTAACTGCATATTGTGGTTTGTATTGCGGTGACTGCATTCGCTTTCGGAGCGAAACCACGCAACTGGCGAGGGATTTGATGAGTGAGTTGCAAGCGGTGCAGTTTGATAAGTATGCGGCGGTGAAAAGTGCTGCCGTAAAAGAACTGGAACACTATAATGAATGTATCCAGGTCTTAGATACCATCGTTAAATTGGGCTGTGATACGCCGTGCAAGGCGGGCGGCGAGGGATGCTTGCAGCCATGCGAAGTCAAGCGTTGTGTTGAATCTAAGAATCTAGATGGCTGCTGGGAGTGCGATATGTTTGAAACATGCGATAAGTTCGAATTTCTTAGGTTGGTTCATGGTGATACCCCGAGGGGCAATTTGCGAAAAATTAAAAAATATGGATTGGAAGGATGGGCAAAATACAGGGAGAAGTTCTATCCGTGGAAATAACTAGGGTATGAAAAATGGTAAAACAAGTATTAATCATCCTGATGGTCGCTGTGTTGTCAGTATCCGGCTGCACTTGCAGGCATATTGCCCCAGCCAGGCCACAAAATCCTCCATCCGGCACCACCCCGCCGATGCAACAACAGCAGGTCGTCGTATCTGTTCCAGCTACTAAAATAGCTCAACTAATAGGCGATGTCGATAGAGAACGTCAGCAGCCGACACAAAACCTCACCTGGACTCGCTACAAGCTGGCTGGTACGGATTTAGGCGTTTCATTCCGACACAAGGACAAGACCTATCTTCTTTTCGGTGATACTGCAGGTCTTCGCGGTGGCGACGCCGTAGCTTATACTAACGATACTACACCGGAAGACGGGTTAGAGCTGACATTTATTCACGACAATATTGCTTACGAGCCGGTGAAAATCCCCGGTATCAGCCAGGGTGGCTTTGAAGTGCCGATGGAAGGGGTTAGCGTCGGTGGGCGCATGTATATCTATCATACTACGGACAGCATTGGAGTTGCTGATATGTTCAAAGAAGGGGCGGAGCCTAGAATGGGACGCTCTATCGTTGCTGTCTCAGATGATGATGGTCATACATTCACTTATTTATATGATTTTTCCACCAATCATTTTATCAACGTTTCCATTGTCGAGGTTGACAGGGCTGATTTGAGCGCTGCTTTCGCACCGGGCTCGGGTAAAGTGCTGGTCATCTTTGGCTCTGGACCATACAGGAGGAGCAATATCTATCTTGCTGTCCAGCCATCAGACCAGATAGAGTCACCTTCCAGCGTGCGTTATTTCGCCGGGCTGGATAGTTCAGGGCAGCCGGTTCTGAGCTCTAACGAAGATGATGCCCAGGCTCTGTTTAACCAGCCTGTAGTCGGCGAACTGTCTGTTAGCTATAACCGATTCATTAACAAATGGATAATGCTTTATAATTCTTTTATGCCGACATCGCGAGGCATCAACATGAGGACGGCAGATAAACCGTGGGGTCCTTGGTCTGAGCCGCAAATCATCTTTCACCCCTGGGATGACAACGGCTACTGCCATTTCATGCACGCCGGCTTCCCACATGAAAAATGCGACGAGGTCAGCGACCCTAATCGGGAAAAGGAATGGGGTGGTGAATATGGACCTTATCAGTTTGAGGATTTAGCGGTCGGCAGTGACACCAGCACCATAATCTATTTTACCATGTCCACGTGGAATCCGTACACTGTCGTATTGATGAAAGCTACTTTGCAAAAGACTGAATAGGGTCTAGTCTGTGGTTTCAGCTTCGAAAAGAGGTGATGATTTGAAGTTAAAAGGCAAAGTTCACAAATACGGTGCTAATTTCGATACCGATGCGATTATACCTGCTCGTCATCTTAACCTGTCTGAGCCTCAAGAGCTGGCACAGCATTGCATGGAAGACGTTGATTCTGAATTCCTGACCAGGGTTGAGCCTGGGGACATCATTGTGGCTGACACCAATTTCGGTTGCGGCTCTTCGCGGGAGCATGCCCCCGTGGCTATAAAAGCTGCCGGCATATCTTGCGTTATTGCTAAAAGCTTCGCCCGCATCTTTTTCCGTAATGCCATTAATATTGGGTTGCCGCTTCTGGAGTGTATTGAGGCTGTAGATGGCACGGAAGCCGATGACATTCTTGAGGTCGACTTGGCTACAGGACAGATAAAGAATATTACCCGAGGTAAAACTTTTGTCGCCGAGCCTTATCCTGATTTTATGATGGGGATAATAAATGCCGGTGGACTGGTTGAGTATACCAGAAATAAACTAAGTGGAGGATTGTAAGTTGCAATTCAATATCGCAGCGTTGTTGGGTGATGGTGTTGGTCCTGAGGTGGCGGCTGAGGCGATAAGAGTTCTGGAAGCGGTGGGAAAAAAATTCAGTCATAGCTTTAATTTTCATCATGGTCTGGTGGGTGGGGCGGCTATAGACGCTCACGGTGTTGCCCTGACTGAGGAAACCTTGAAGATGTGCCAAAGCTGTGATGCTGTGTTGCTTGGAGCTGTCGGTGGTCCGAAGTGGGATGACCCTAAAGCTAAGGTGCGTCCTGAGGATGGACTTCTTGCTTTGCGCAAAGAACTGGAGCTTTTCGCCAATTTGCGTCCAGTAAAGGTGTTGCCCATGCTTGTTAATTCGACGAGCCTTAAGCCGGACGTAATAAAGGATGTAGACATGATAGTGGTTCGCGAGCTTACCGGCGGACTTTACTTCGGTCAACCCAAGAAGCAATGGCGGACTCCTGAAGGCAGACGGGCTGTAGATAGCATGGTCTATTCAGAGCAGGAGATTGAGCGAATTGTAAGAGTGGGATTTGAGGTAGCTCTGACTCGTAGAAAGAAGCTGACTTCGGTGGACAAAGCTAATGTTCTTGAGTCATCTCGGTTGTGGCGACAGGTGACTACCGAGGTGGCTGCTGATTATCCTGATGTGGAACTGGAGCACATGCTGGTAGACGCCTGCTCCATGCGCCTTATCCAACGCCCGGCTCAATTCGATGTTGTGGTTACAGAGAATACCTTCGGCGATATTCTCACCGATGAAGCCTCTATGCTGGCTGGTTCTATGGGTATGCTACCCTCAGCTAGCTTGGCTGGTATCCCTAAAGGCGGTGGCTCTAAAGCCTTTGGCTTGTATGAACCCATACATGGTAGTGCTCCAAGTCGAGCTGGACAGGATATAGCTAACCCCATTGCCACTATATTGAGTGCTGCCATGATGCTTCGCTATTCTTTTAATCTGGTTACTGAAGCTGAGGTTGTTGAGAAAGCAGTGGTCGCAGTCTTGGAGGGAGGTAATCGTACCTATGATATAATGGACGAAGGTAAAACCAAGGTGGGGACGAAGGAAATGGGCAGGCTGATTGCTGAGAAAATAACTGGCTAAAAGCGATGGTTCAACTTCGGCTTTACGATACGACTTTGAGGGACGGAGCCCAACAGGAGGGCATTTCATTCTCTGTCGCCGATAAGCTCAAAATTGTCCAGAAGCTGGATGAGATGGGCATCCATTTTATTGAAGGTGGTTGGCCCGGGGCTAACCCTAAGGATACTGAGTTCTTCGTTAAAGCACAGAGTTTGAATTTGAAGCACTCGGTCCTGGTTGCTTTTGGCAGCACAAGGCATCCTGACTCCAAGGTGAGCAAAGACGCTGGCTTGCAGGCTTTGCTGGAGGCTAAGACCAGCGTAGTCACCATTGTGGGTAAAAGTTGGGACTTACATGTGACCCAGGTTCTGGAAACCAGTTTGGAGAATAACCTGCGCATTATCGCTGAGTCTTTGGACTATTTGAAATCAAGAGGGCTTAGTGTATTTTTTGATGCTGAGCATTTTTTTGATGGTTACAAAGCGAATCCGGAATATGCAATCGAGGTAGTTAAAGCTGCAGCTAAATCTGGGGCTGATTGTGTAGTGCTCTGCGATACCAATGGTGGTGCGCTACCTTCTGAAATTACTACGGCTATTAAAGCTGTTCAGAAAACGGTGTCTGTACCGCTGGGCATTCATGTTCATAATGATGGCGAACTGGCTGTGGCTAACTCGCTGGCTGCAGTTCAGTCTGGAGTTATACAGGTGCAGGGGACAATTAACGGCTATGGTGAGCGCTGTGGTAATGCTAATCTATGCTCCATTATACCGGCATTAAAGCTCAAGTTAGGTATCAATTGCGTCTCAGATAAGCAGCTAGCTAAGCTCACCGAGGTTTCTCGCTATGTAGCTGAATTAGCCAATATGGCTCCATCCAGCCATCTTCCTTATGTAGGTGCCAGTGCATTTACTCATAAGGGCGGGCTGCACGTATCTGGTATCATGAAGTGGGAAGACAGCTATCAACATATCAATCCTGACCTGGTGGGCAATCGACCTAAAGTGGTTGTGTCGGAGTTGTCGGGCAAGGGCAATATCATCTACAAGGCTAAGGAGCTAGGTATTGCTCTGCCATTGAAAGGTAAAGAAGCGCGCCAGGTATTGCAGCAGATAAAGCTGTTCGAAAGCCGCGGATTTCAGTATGAAGATGCTGATGCCTCCTTTGAGTTACTATTGCACAGGGCTCAGTCTGGATATAAATCTCCTTTCGAACTGATTGATTTTATGGTGGTAGTGGAGAGACATAGACGCCCATCCAGCGAGGATGAATCGGAGCTGCTTTCCGAAGCTACAGTCAAGGTGAAAGTCGGTGATAAGATAATGCACACTGCTGCTGAGGGCAATGGTCCAGTTAATGCCCTCGACCGAGCTTTACGAAAGGCTTTGATTGAGTTCTATCCCGACTTAACTTCTATTGAGCTGGTTGACTACAAGGTGCGGATTCTGGAAGAGAGTGCTGGCACTGGTTCTGAGGTGCGGGTGCTTATCGAGTCCAGCGATGGTCAGAAGCAGTGGCGAACGGTAGGTAGCTCGACCAATATCATTGAAGCCAGCTGGCTAGCTCTTGCCGACAGCATGGAATACTTTTTGCTTAAGCATAATAAAAACAGGCAGCGCAGTTAACATAGGTTATAAGTATTGCGCTGCCTGTTAGCGAATCAAGTATCTCTATTCAGTTAGTGTTGGGAACTTAAGACTTTACTATTTTTCCCTCTTGATGATTGTGGCTACTCCCTGCCCTCCGCCGATACATGCGTTCGCCAGTCCGTAAGTCCCTCCTTCGAGGTCCAGGATTCTGGCTAATGTGCCCACAAGCCTGGTTCCAGAGGCACCGAGTGGATGACCTATGGCAGTAGCGCCGCCTTTTACGTTGACTTTGTTGGGGTCAATGCCCAGCTGTTGTATGGCATAAAGGGCTACGATGCAGAACGCCTCGTTTATCTCCCAGAAATCGATATCTTTCGCCTCTAACCCGGCGTGCTTTAAAGCCATTTTACTGGCAGGCACTGGTCCTTTCCCCATAACAGCTGGTTCTACGCCAGCCCAGCCCATGGACACAATTGAGGCTAAAGGTTTGAGCTTGTACTCTTTTGCTTTTTCTCTGGACATCATCATTAAGGCTGTAGCACCGGCGTTCAGCGGAGAAGAATTGCCGGCGGTTATTTGTCCATCCGGTCTGAATGCCGGCTTCAATTCGGCAAGTCCTTCCATTGTTGTGTCTGCCCTGATAGCCATATCCCTGTCGATGACCTGCTTTGTACCATCAGCCATCGTTACTTCAATGGGTATGATTTCGCCTTTAAAATAGCCCTCTGCAAGCGCTTTGGCTGCCAGCTGATGGCTTCTGAGCGCCCATTTGTCCATGTCTTCTCTGGTTAAACCGCTTTCAACAAGCAGCTTCTCTGCGGTAAGCCCCATGTTCATGGCTGTAAGGAAATCGTATTTTTTGAAGCGCTCATCTGTTACGAATCTAGTGTCTGGTTGTCTCAATATGGCTCTTGGGTCGTCAGGTGGCGTAGCCATAGGGATGTGAGTCATGTGCTCGATTCCGCAAGAGATTGTAATGTCGGAATAGCCGAGCATTATTTCCATGGCAGCCTCATGTAGGGCAGACATCGAAGCACCACACTGCCTGTCGATTTGTTCAGCCGGGACCTCGAAGGGAAGTTCTGCCTGAAATACTGCGGTTCTACCTCCGTATGTCCATTGTTCGGCTACAGGGAAGGCAGTGCCAACTACTACATCATTGATTTCCTTTGCGTTTACTTTGGTTCTCTTGATGAGTTCCTTTATCAGCATTCCAGCAACTGCATCCATTCTCAGACTATTGAATACATCCTTCTCTGGCTCTCTTGGTCTTGACCTTGAAAATGCGGACCTCACGTACTCTACTATGACGGCTTCTCTGATTTGTGGCATCTTTAAACCTCCTTGTTAGTCGATAATGGCTTAATTGTACTATATTCGAGGGGCAAGAGCAATCGAATTTGTACTTAGGTAATTATACTGGCTTGCCCACTGGAATTATGTATAATGGTTTGATTTGTTCTTCGAGCTTTAGAACTTTTCCCACCTCTTCGTCCTCGAAGGCACCGACCATTACCGTAGCCAAGCCCAGTGTCACAGCCTGCAACGAGACGTTTTGCCCGACATGCCCCACTTCCATGTGGACATATCTCTCGCCGCGTCTGCCGTATCTATAGGCAGTTCTGGGATGGATAGCACAAACTACAATATCAACCGGGCAGTTGGCAATAAAGCTTTGTCCCAAGGCGGTATCAGCTAATTTCTGCCTTAAGTTGCCACTCAGATGCAGGCTTAGAGAGTGGTTACCCGCGTCGTAGTGGTATATGCCAGCGGCTAAGTTGTCCATGCCATGCTCGCCGATGACGACGAAAATCTCCAGAGGATATGTGGCTCCGGCGCTGGGAGTGGCTCTTCGTCCACCGGTTCCGGTTATGCCTTGAGCTGACCATAATAGCTGGGAAAGCTGTGTCAAAGATAATGGCTGGGCTGTGAACCTTCTAACCGACCGTCGCTTCGAGATGGCTTCTTCTACTGATATCTTCCCTCGTAGGATTGGGGGAGGTAACTTAATGGGGGTTTCCTTTTTTCTTACCACTAGCCTTTGATAACTCCTATAGGGCTTGCCATGGCAACTTTTCGTGAAATTCCGGCTTTATGGGTCACTTCGATTACCTGAGTAATGTCTTTATAGGCTTGTGATGCCTCTTCTGCCAGCGAAGCCATGTTATCAGCTTTTACTGTAATACCCCTGGCTCTTAGTTCATTGGCAACATCCACACCTCTAAGGCTGCGCTTAGCCGCGCCCCGGCTCTGTACCCTACCGGCGCCGTGGCAGGTGGAACCGAAGGTTTCTGCCATCGCCTTCTCCGTGCCTACGGCAACATACGAGCGACGACCCATATCACCCGGAATGAGCACTGGCTGTCCAACTTCTCTGTAGCGTTGTGGTACATCCTTGTGCCCGGCAGGGAAGGCTCTGGTAGCTCCCTTGCGATGGACGCACAGTGTAATTTTATTGCCATCCACTGTGTGTCCCTCTATCTTAGCAATGTTGTGGGCTACATCATAAATCTGTTGCATGCCCAGTTCTTCAAGGCTCTTGTTGAAGACCTTGACGAATGACTCCCGTGCCCAGTGGGTAATACACTGGCGGTTTGCCCAGGCATAGTTAGCGGCACAAGCCATGGCGGCAAAGTAGTCTTTTCCTTCCCTCGACTCTACTGGAGCGCAAGCCAGCTGTCTATCAGGTAAACTGATGTTGTATCTTTTAACCGCCTCTTCCATGATTCTCAGGTAATCATCACAGACCTGATGTCCCAGACCTCTCGAGCCGGTGTGGATGAGTAGCAACACCTGTCCAATTCGGTCAATGCCCATAGCCTTGGCTGCGACTTCGTCGTATATCTCCCTTACTATTTGTACCTCCAGGAAGTGATTTCCAGAACCTAGTGTTCCTGATTGAGGTGCTCCTCTCTTCTTGGCTCTGGCGCTTACTTTGTCCGGGATAGCTCCTTTCATACGACCTGTCTCCTCGGTCGCCTCCAGGTCTTGGGGTAGTCCGAAACCGCGTTTTACTGCCCAGTGGGCGCCTTCAGTCAGTACCTCATCTATCTCCTTTTCGCCCACTCTTATTTTGCCTTCGGAGCCTAGACCGGAGGGAATGTCGTGGAACAATGCATTGACGAGTTCCTTGATTTTGGGCTTAACTTCGTTTTCGGTTAGATTGGTTCTGAGCAGCCTTACGCCGCAGTTGATATCGTAGCCAACGCCGCCTGGCGAAATGACACCATCATTAACCCTGGTGGCTGCCACTCCACCTATGGGGAAACCGTAGCCCCAGTGAATGTCAGGCATAGCCAGTGAGCGTTCTACTATGCCGGGCAAGAAAGCCACATTTGCCACTTGTTCCAGCGACTGTTCTTCTTTGATGACATCCAGCATAGCCTCATCGGCGTAGACCAAACCCGGAACCCGCATTCCTGACTTGTAGCTCTTAGGAATCTCCCAGCGGTAGTCGTCTATTTTTCTAAGCTGTCCTTGCCATTTTGGCATATTTCGTTTCCTAAATATCGAAGATTACCTGTAACTTATAGCCACCGTCTTCTTTGCTTATATTTAACATATGGTAAGTGGCTGCCTTGATTTCTCTTTTCAATTTGTGTTGCCCGGGTTTTATCTTTTCTCCGAAACACCTGGCTTTAATTTGAGTACCGGTGAGTTCGGTAATCTCAAATCTTTTGAAGATTATATGTTCAACATCAAAAACATAAATGAGCTCGTTTAGCCATCCTACCAGCAAAACCTCCACGTCCTCGGCTGATAGCTCTAGCTCATGCTGGATATTTTCCTTAAGGTCATCCAGGTCTGCCATCAGGCTGAAAAGTCCGAGAGCGGCGTTGGCGAATGCCTGCTTGATATCGGCGCCATAGGCGGTAATGCCGATATCAGCAGTATGGTCGATGATTTCGAAAGGCTTCTCCACTATCCTAACACTATCCAGGGGTCAGCTTCATTATATCATGTCTGGAACGGGTCTAGAAGTTGAAATAAGCTTGACTTACGAATGTACGGGTGTTAACATTAGCCTTCTCGGGCCGCTAGCTCAACAGGCAGAGCAGCTGACTCTTAATCAGCCGGTTACAGGTTCGAGTCCTGTGCGGCTCACATTCCTCAATTGCTAAATCAAACTATAACATTTATTGACGTACCTGATAGAGAGTTCCTCGAATTTATCAGGCTGTTGAGGCTGCGGGTAGATACATTTGTTCGGTGTATTCTTTTACCATACGCCGGGTGCTGAACAGCGGCGTGTTAGAGCGGATGGCTTCTTTGACTATCTGTATCCAGCCGTGTGGTATGCCATTTATGTCTCGGTCATAGTAAAGGGGAACTATTTTCTCCTCTAACATGCAGTATAGCTCTTCGGCGTCTGCCCCGTCTCGATTTACCAAATCGGAGATATCGCTATCGCTTGGAATTGCCCAGCCATTCTTCCCGTTGTAGCCTTCGCACCACCAGCCGTCAAGTACACTGAGATGCAGCACTCCGTTAAGAGCTGCTTTCTGCCCGCTGGTTCCGCTGGCTTCGTGCAGTGGCTGAGGGGTATTGAGCCAGACATCGGCTCCGTGTACAAGATAACGTGCCATGTGCATATCGTAGTCCTCAACAAAGGTAATTTGTCCACCGAACTCGTGGTCTTTAGCCGCGTTGTATACCTTTTGGATTAGCTGTTTCCCACTTTCATCATTAGGATGTGCCTTGCCGGCGAAGATTATCTGGATAGGTTGTAGTTCATTTTGAAGTATACGCTTCAGACGGTCAAAATCGTGAAAAATAAGTGTGGCTCGCTTGTAGCTGGTAAAGCGACGGCAGAAGGCGATGGTGAGTGCTTCCGGGTCGAGCAAGCCTCCCATGACTAATGCCTGTTCTGGCTTTATGTGGTCTTTGACCCAGCGCCTTCGTGCTCGTTCTTTAACTGCGCTGATGAGCTTATTCTTCAACCATCGGCGCATTGCCCATATTTCCTCGTCCGGGATGGTGACAACCTTCTCCCACAGAGCCGGGTCATCATGCTTCTTCAGCCAGTCATTATCGAGATATGCTTCATAAAGTCTGGCTGCCTGTGGTGCTATCCATGTGGGAACATGGACGCCGTTAGTCACCGAGCTGATAGGCACATCCTTCTCTTCTTTGTCGGGCCACAGTGAATGCCATGTTCGCCGACAGGTGCCACCATGCAGCTGGCTGACACCATTGCGGTAGTCGGACATTCTAAGCCCTAATACGGTCGTGTTGAAAGCTGAATTGTCCGAGCCTTGTGCCCCTAATTTCAGGAATGCCTCCCTGTCTAGATTGAGAGAATCCCAATAGCTGTGGAAATACTTCTCAATTAGGTCTGCAGGAAAGGTGTCGTTAATGCCAGGAACCAGGGTGTGTATAGTGGTGACCGTCGTAGCTCGCACCTTGTCTGAGGCTTCAGCGAAGTTCACTCCTTTTTCCATCAATTCTCGAACACGTTCCAACATCATGAAGGCGGTATATCCTTCGTTAGCATGCCAGATAGTTGGCTCAATTCTGAGCGCTCGCAGAATACGTACACCGCCGATGCCTATTATTATTTGCTGTTGCAGACGTGTCTCCTGGTCGCCAGCGTAAAGGCGTGCCGAAAGCTCGCGGTCAGGTTGCGAGTTATCTTCGACGTTAGTGTCTAACAGATAGAGCTTTACCCGCCCGATATTTACCTGCCAAACGGTAACCAAAACCGACCTCAAATCCAGGGGAATCTCGACGATTATCGGTTGTCCTTCGGCGGTAAACACCGGGCTGATAGATGTCTCGCCGAAATCTACTTGCTCATAAACCTCTTCTTGCCAGCCATCGGCGGAGATGTGCTGATGAAAATAACCCTGTGGATACATAAATCCCACGCCTATCAGAGGCAAGCCGAGGTCGCTTGACTCTTTGCAGTAGTCGCCTGCCAGGACACCGAGCCCACCGGCGTAGATGGGCAGCGAATTATGGATGGCGAATTCTAGTGAAAAATAGGCTATTATGTCTTGTCCGAGGTTTGGATACTTTGTGTCAAACCAGGTATCGGCTCCTGACATCGTATTCTTGAAATCGCTCATAATGGAGTCATATTTTTTAAGGAATATGGGGTCCTGAGCAGCTGCTACCAATCGATGAGGCTCGATTTGTTTAAGTAGCTTAACTGAATTATGCCCACTGGCTCTCCATAGGGCATTGTCCAGAGCTTTGAATAGTCGTCGTGCCTCTATGTGCCAGCTCCACCAGAGATTGTGGGCTAGCTCGTCCAGCCCCTCAATGCGTCTCGGGAGCTTCGAAACTGATAGATTGTTCATTGTGCGGATAAGCGTTTATTATACCCGTTGCCTTACCGTTAAGTAAATTAGCGGTGCTCCTAGCTGATTATGATGTCATCCAGTTTTCGCTTTGGTACGTGGTGTACACCCTGGCTGTCCCGCCAGTATTTTGTGTCTCCACCGACTTCAACCGTATCTATGACAACCGTTTCCTTGGGCTTGCCGAGGGCTATGACAAGTAGTATTTCGTAGCGTGGTGCTATCCTTAGGGCTTGGCTGAGTTCCTGCCTTTTCACTGTAGCAATCATACAGCCGCCCAGACCTTTTTCTGTGGCGCCCAGGAGAATGCTCTGTGCTGCTATGCCGTGGTCGCAGCCAAATGCTTGGCTTATCTCCTTGTCCCCCAGTACGATTATATATGCCGATGGTCTTTCACCTTCAGCTGGTCCTGCCCAGTCCTTTAGGTAAGCAGCCCAGCCGAGTAGTGGAAATATCAAGGCGTTCTTTTTCGGTTCACAGGATAGCATGTATTTCAATGGCTGAAGATTGAGCGCTGAAGCTGATAGCCTAGTGAGGTCAACTAGCTCCTTAAGCGTCTCAAGTTCTATTGGGACGTCTTGATAGAATTTCCGGTAGCTCCTGTTTTTGCGCACTAATTCTTTTAACATCGCCTTTTCCTCCTTCTAACGTAGTTTTTTATTTCCGACTATAACGGCAGGAACTGTAAGCCCCAGACGCCGATATAGGCGAAGAATATATTCTTGGGTATCCTGCCGGCAGCGCCAAAGAGAAGGAATTTCCATATTGGAAAACGAAGCAGACCAGCGGCAGCGCCGGCTAAATCGAAAAACGGATTGGGTATCAGGGCCAGGACAAAAATAGTGGCGCTTCCCCATCTTTTCATCCAGCTCACCATTCTGGCGTAGAAGCCAACATTGTCCACAGCCAGCCGACCACCGTAGCCCAAAAGATAGCCAGTCATCTCGCCGATTGTGCCTCCGATGCCGGATACAACTCCTACCAGTATAGGGTTCAAAACGGCGCCAAATGTGGCTATTAAAATCCAGCCGGGCACAGGCACCACTATGCTACTGCAGGTTATGACGGAGATTATGAAGACACCAAGGTAGCCATATACCTCAAGCGCAGCCACTTTTTCCCGGTTTATAAGGATAAAAACAGAAAGCGCCAGCACAAAGAGCAAAGCTAAAATCTGAAAGTAGCGCTCCCTTGTCCTGAAGCGTTTTTTTGTCTTGTCGTCTGTCTGTTGCATGGATTTGGCTAACTTTCTTTGCTTTTTATTTTAACCGGTATGACCAGTGCCGAGCCGAGGATGAAGTAAAAGACGCAAATCAACAGCATAACTGAATAGCCCAAGCCGAATCGCTGGACATTGAAGAAGTCAATTACCGGACCGGTGAGTCTGGCTAACGCTCCGGCACCGGCTGTAGCTATGTTTGTCAGCCCTAAGTAACGCGCCTCTTCGCCTGCAGGAACGAGGTCGGTAGCCAGTGCCCAGTTGGTGCTCAGGAAGGCTCCTGATGAAATCCCCAGTAGTCCACCGCAGACCAGTATGCCAGGGTAGGTGCGTGAAAAGAATAGCACTAAGATACCAACGATGCCGATAAATCCTGAGAATAGGATAATCGGTTTGCGCCCCAGTCTGTCAGAGAGTTGCCCTGCAGGGTAAACAGCCAGGAGCAGAAAAATGCCCACAGTGATCATAAGGTCTGCGGTTACTCCTGCTGGATTCGTATGATGGATTACGTCTCTTATGAAGTACAGGGCAAATGTTTGAAGCACTACCATAGCCATCAAAATAAATAATCGGGATAAGAGAAACCATATAAAACTCAGATGTGCTTTAGCGTCAATCTTGTAGGCGCCGAACACGGTTTTTACCGTGAATGGTTTAATTTCGAGATGCGATGGCTGCTCTTTTACTGTCAGCATGGTGGCAATCATGCCCCCCAATAATATTAGTCCAGGTATTCCTATTGCCAACCATAGCCATATCTCGCCACCATCGCTGGCGTAATTATCCATCAGGTAAGCCACTACGCGGAGAAAAGCCACGCCGCCTAATATCTCTGCCAGACTTTTGGCGCCGGATGCCACTCCTTTTCTGTCTTGTGGTACCAGGTCTGGAATGAAGGCTTGGAATGGACCTTGAGCGATATTGGTGCCAACTTGCAGCAGGCAGTAGCCCAGAAGTAAGAAGGGGAAGCTGCCGGCAATGCCTATACTTGGTAGGAAAAGCAGTGCCAGGAGCGTTCCTACGAGGATGAAGGGGCGACGGCGACCTAAGCGCGAGCTGAAGCGGTCACTGATTGCCCCTGCCACTGGCTGGATAAATACGGCTATCATGGAACCGACGAAGGTTAGAAGACCGAGGTAGGTATTCTTCTGTGCTTCGGGGGCAAACTCCAGAAGGCGAAGTGGAATTATAATGGTGTGCAGGCTGGGCCAAAGGACTGACAAAGCAGCCGCGAAAATGCTTATCTTAACGTAATCGGCAGGTCGAAAAACTCTTTCTATAGACACTCTGTCATTATCTCTCTTTCAATATCAAATCTTGGGCAGAAGCCCTGCATACTTTTCCATGCGGCTCATACCTGCCTCTGACTGTATTAGCCAGGTCATCCAGCATAGCTCGATAGCCTTGTAGCCGACCTGTGGTGCAATATGTTCCATAAATCGAACGAAATCTATATCGGTTGATGGCATCTCCACGTTTGCCTTAGCTAACATTTCGGCGATAACCCTTTTCACTATCTTGTCTGGCATCACTGTATCGATACCGCCCATCATTCTCAGATATTGAAAGCTGTTTATGCCCACGCCTTTGATTTGTCCGATTGGGTCTTTATCCCAGTTATCAAGGCTGGCTTGCTTTGCCCAACAGATAAGAGCCTGTCTGTCGTTGAGTCCATTTCGTCTCTTAATACTGGTCAAATGAGAGGCGACAGATTTTGCCATCTGCCAGGAGCGCTTGTTTTTCCAGATACTTTCAAGCTCAGCATCACTGGCAGCGACTAAATCCTCCAGCGCACGAATCCCCCCTGGTTCTATGAATTCTTGTCTGAACTTATCCACCTTGGGCACCACTGACTGGAAGTAGTTCAAGCCAATGGAGGTGAAAGCGGCGTCTATCACCATCAGCACGATATTGCCATGCCATCGCTCGGTTCTGAGGCAGCGCTGGCAATGCTCCCTTACCTCAGGGACCTGCTGCATATAGATATCAACTGCTTCCTTGAGTTGCAAGTCAATCCACCTTGCTCACAAATGACCGATTGGTGTCTTTCTTTTATAGGCTCTTGTATGTATCTTCTTTGCGCTTGGCTATTCGCACTATCGTGACCACCTTCGCTTCGTCGTCTATAGAATATACCACTCTGTGCTTTCTCAGGCGTATGCGCCACAGACCGCTTTCAGCTAGTTTCTTGACTCTTAGTGGTCGGGGCTCTTGCGCCAGAGAGGAAATAATTTTGGCGAGGGATTTGTAGTCTCGCTCTGGCAGCACGTCTAATTCTTTCTGAGCTGCACGTCTCAATTCGACCCTATAGTTCACCCGGAGTCCCCACTATTTCCTATGGCGCTGGTACTCTTCCCAGGTAATGGTGCCCTTCTTATCGGCTAGAGATTTTAAGCCCTCCCTGATGTCTTCCTTATCTTCCAGTATCTCTAGCGTGGCGTCACGAATGAGTTTAGCCATTGAAGTACGTTGTTCAAAAGCCAAACTGCGGAGTCTCTCATGCTGCTCTTCGGTCAAAAAGATAGTTGTACGCTTTAAGTTTGTTGTCATAGTCTCTTCCCCCCGGATAAAGGTAACATATATATGTTTATATGTCAAAGAGGCTAAGCTCGCCATCGACTGAGTATGGCGAGGGCACTGAGCCCGATGCTAATCGCTGGTAATCATCCAGATTTTGTACTGAGCTTTATCCTTCTGGCTATAAAAAATATGACAACAGCTACAGCGAGTATGGCAAGAATATCGATATACAAGGAATATTTTTCTAGGATACTCCAATTTTCTTTGAGTAGGTAACCGACGAAAACTAGTGCCAGATTCCATGGTATCGACCCCACAAATGTATATAGGCAGAACTTGGGAAAATTCATCTTACCGATGCCGGCAGGCAGCGCATTAACTGTTCTCACCACAGGCAGCATTCTTGAGAACAAGACAGTTAAACTACCGTACTTGTCAAACCACCTCTCTACCAGTTCAAGATGCTTCATGTCCAGCAATACATACTTCCCATATCTTTCAATAAACCCTCTACCAAGATACTTGCCTATTACATAGGCTACTATGGAACCGACCAGATTGGCAAAGGTGCTAACTAGCACGATTAACCAGATATTCATTTCCCCCATATAAGCCAGGAACCCGGCGAATGGAATTACAACCTCGCTAGGGATTGGAATCAAGGCAGACTCCAGCATCATCGTAATGAAAATTCCGATGTATCCCCAAGAGGATATCAATTGTGTTATGAATTCGAATATGTGTAATGTCATCTAACTATGATAAGGGTAAAGTCATAAATTGGGTAGTTCCTCAAGCATTTTATTCTAGCTGCCTGTCATCTAACTTTTGCCAAGCATTATATCATTAAATGTCATCTTCGGAATTACATCTAACCAAAAATCTTTTTGTTATAATAATCAGGCGTTGCCTGCTTTATTCTTGAGAAGCATGGTGGTAAAATTAAGCTGAGCGTGAACCATGTCGGGTCATTCTAAGTGGGCGCAGATTAAGCGTCAGAAGGGCGTAGCGGATGCCCGACGAGGGCAGCTGTTTACCAAGCTTACCCGTGAGATTATAGTGGTGGTGCGAGAGGGTGGTCCTAACCCCGATTCCAACTTCCGTCTGCGTTTGGCGATACAGAAAGCCCGCGACAGCAACATGCCGTCTGATAACATCGAGCGGGCGATAAAGCGGGGAAGTGGTGAGCTCGGTGGAGCCAGCCTCGCTGAGATAATTATCGAAGGTTATGGTCCTAATGGGGTAGCTGTTCTGGTGGAGGCGCTGACAGATAATCGCAATCGCACCATTCAGGAGGTGCGCAGCCTTTTTGCCCGGCATGGCGGCAGCCTTGGTGCTAGCGGCTCTGTTTCCTGGATATTCGAGACCAGAGGCGTCATCACTGTGGAAACCGATGGCGTGAATGCGGAAGAGCTGGCGATGGCGGCAATAGATGCCGGCGCTGATGATGTCAAAGAGGAGAAGGGCTATCTTGAAATTCATACCACGCCGCAAAATTTAGAGACAGTGCGAAAAGCGGTGGAACAAATCAAGCCACCTGTTTCGGCTGAAGTTCAGCGGGTGGCTAAGAGCACAGTGGTATTGGACGAGAAAGAAGCTGTTCAAACCCTGAAGCTGCTGGACCACCTGGAAGAGCTGGACGATGTCCAGCATGTTTCTGCCAATCTCGATTACTCCGAGACTGTTCTGGAGAAGTTGCGGGCTCAGGCATAGCTATGCGTGTTCTCGGTATTGACCCGGGCACTTTGAATCTGGGCTATGGTGTGGTCGATGAGGACAGTAATGGAATGGCTATGGTCGCCTGTGGGGTATTGAGTCTTCCTTCCAAAATCCCTGTGGAACGAAGGCTTTCCTCTTTGTATAAAAAGCTTTGTGAAGTAGTGGTTCGCTATCGACCAGATGAGGTGGCTATTGAGGAGCCGTTTGTGGCTGGGAATGCTCGCTCGGCTCTGGCTATAGGCAGGGCTCAGGCGATAGCTATACTGGCTGCAGCCAATGTGAATTTACCGATTTTTCGCTATATGCCAACGCAGGTAAAGCAGCAAGTAACTACTTATGGCGGTAGCGATAAGGAGCAGGTGCAGGAGATGGTCAGGCTTCAGCTCAGGCTGACCCAAACGCCTCAGCCCAGCGATGCTGCTGATGCTCTGGCTGTTGCTATCTGTCACCTGCACCAAAAACACGTTGAGCGCCTGCTGGCAGGAAGTAAGTAATCAGATGATAGTTGCCTTAGAAGGTATATTGGAGAGCCGTGGCATCGACTCGGCAGTGGTCAAAGTCGGACCGCTGAGCCTCCAGGTGCATATTCCCGGCTCTACTTTGAGCCGGCTGGGAAATGTTGGAGGCAAGGTACATCTGCATACACATCTCTATTTAAGAGAGGATAATGTCTCTGTTTATGGCTTCGCTACTGCAGACGAGCTGGCGCTTTTTCAAAATCTAATTTCTGTTTCCGGTATAGGTCCCAAGGCAGCCCTGGCATTCCTTTCCACGCTCAATGTCACACAACTGGCTTCAGCCATAATCAGCGGTAACGTTGACCTGCTTACTCAGGTGCCTGGTATTGGTAAGAAAATCGCCGGAAGGGTAGTATTGGAATTGAAGGGAAAGCTGGAGAAGGGGTGGGAAGGAGGTATTACCCCAGCTTTGACACCGGAAGATGCCGATGTGGTGGCGGCTTTGACCAGTCTTGGTTATTCCCTCAAGGAAGCTACCCAGGCTGTGGCTGGCTTGCCCAACGCTGCCGACCTCGACCTTGAGGAGAAGGTCAAGCTGGCTTTGAGGCAGCTGGCTGGAGCATAGCCAGGAGTTTAATATGGTTATTGAAATCCTGCTTGGTCTTGTTTTATTGCTTTTGGGCGTACTGATTTTCCTGGTCATCAGAGGTAGAAAGGTGGAGCCCACCGACCTCAAAAACGTCATATCGAGTACCTGGACTGAGCTAGGACTGGGTGAAAAGATAGGCAGCATAGAGACTCAAGCCAGAGATATCAAAGAGAGCTATAAGTCCTTCGAGCAAATGCTTCGGGTGCCTAAAGAGAGAGCGTCTCTGGGTGAAATCGCACTGGAGAGCATGCTGTCGGACCAGCTTCCGCCGGACATGTATGGTATCAGGGAGACGGTTCTTGATGGCAAGAGACCTGATGCGCATATAAAATCGACGGAAGGAATCGTTTGCATAGACTCCAAGTTCTCTCTAGACAACTACGCTAAGATGGTAGCAACGGATGACCCGGCTGAGAAGCAGAGGTTCAAGAAAGATTTTGTTGCCGATGTCAGACGCTGCCTTGACAAGATAGCTGCTGATTACATATGTCCCGATAAAGGGTCTGCCGAGTTCGCCTTTGCCTACATTCCGTCTGAGAGCGTTTATTATTTCCTGCTGAATGAGGCATATGAGCTGCTGTTGCACTACGGCAGGGTTGGCGTTCAGGTGGTATCGCCGTTGACTCTTTCCGCCAAAATCGAGCTAATCAGAGCCGGCATTCAGGCAAAGAAGCTTTCGGAACAGGCTGAAGAGGTGAAAAACGACCTGCTACGTATCAAACGCGGTTTTGCTGAAATCGATGATAAGTGGCGTGTGTTTTTTGGCACTCATCTCAAGAATGCCTCGCTTCAGGCAGATGAGCTGGATAAGTCATATAAAAGACTGAGAGACGAGTTCGACCGCATTTCCAAAATCCCTCAAAAGTGATGTATCATTCACCAATGTAGTGGCGAGGCTTTAGCCTCGCCAGCTCGACCCTAAAGGGTCGAGGCTACATGTGACTGCGAGGAACTAAAAAACTTAAATGCCACAATTCAAAATTATCTCCGACTTCAAGCTCACCGGTGACCAGCCGCAGGCAGTGGACGAGTTGGTCGAAGGCGTGAACAAGGGCTACAAGCAGCAGACATTGCTCGGTGTTACTGGCAGCGGCAAGACTTTCACCATGGCTAATGTGGTGGAGAGGGTACAGAAGCCGACGCTGGTCATTTGTCATAACAAGACCCTAGCCGCCCAGCTAGCTACCGAGTTCAAGGAATATCTACCCGATAACGCTGTGGAGTATTTCGTCAGCTACTACGATTACTATCAGCCTGAAGCCTATATTCCCAGCACCGATACCTACATCGAGAAGGAAATCGACATAAATGAGGAAATAGACAAGCTGCGCCATGCCGCCACCCGGGCTTTGCTCGACCGGCGCGATGTGCTCATAGTGGCTTCGGTATCCTGTATTTACAGTCTGGGTGAGCCTGAGGAATACCGTAGCTTTGTGGCTACCGTAAAAAAGGGCGAGAAATGCAAGCGGGACAAGCTGGCTCGCCGCCTGGTGGACATGCAGTATGAACGGAACGACTTCGATTTCACTCGCAGCCGCTTCCGCATCCGCGGCGACACCCTGGAAATCCAGCCTTCGTACGAAGAAATTGCCATCAGGATTGAGTTCTGGGGAGACGAGGTCGAGCGTATTGTTGACATCGACCCGCTCACCGGTGAATTGCTGGCGGAGCGCGATTCGGTGGGTATTTATCCCGCCAAGCACTTCGTCACCTCACATGACAAGCTTATGCTGGCTATCGAGGATATAAGGGCTGAGCTGGAAGAGCGGCTGAAAGAATTGAAAGCCCAGGGTAAGCTGCTCGAAGCCGCCAGGCTGGAGGCTCGGACCAACTACGATGTCGAGATGCTCCGCGAGGTCGGCTACTGCCATGCCGTGGAGAACTATTCCCGGCATCTGCAGCGCCGGGTACCTGGCAGCGCGCCGTGGACGCTCCTCGACTATTTCCCCGATGACTTCCTGCTGTTTATCGACGAGTCTCACATGACCCTGCCTCAAATACGTGGCATGTATCACGGTGACATCTCTCGAAAACAGACGCTGGTTGATTTCGGCTTTCGTCTGCCGTCGGCGCTGGACAATCGACCGCTGAGCTTCGATGAGTTCAACGAACGCATCAATCAGGTGGTCTATGTATCGGCTACCCCCAGCCAGTATGAATACAAGCACAGCCAGCAGGTGGTGGAACAGTTGGTCCGCCCCACCGGTCTGCTTGAGCCTACCATTGAGGTCAAGCCATCTAAAGGACAAATCGATGACCTGATTTATCAGATTAAGACCCGTGTGGATAAGGGCGAGCGCTGCCTGGTGACCACGCTGACCAAGCGTATGGCTGAGCAGTTAGCTGACTACCTGAAGGAGATGGAAATCAAGACGCATTACCTGCACTCCGAGATTGATACACTGGAGCGAGTTGAGATTCTGCGTGACCTCCGCCTCGGCGTTTATGACGTGGTGGTGGGCATAAACCTTCTACGCGAGGGGTTAGATTTGCCCGAGGTAAGCCTGGTGGCAATACTGGATGCGGATAAGGAAGGCTACTTGAGGTCGAAGGAGGCGCTTATCCAGACGATGGGGCGGGCAGCGCGCCATGCCGATGGTCATGTCATCATGTATGCCGACACTGTAACCACATCTATGCGTGAAGCCATGGAGGAGACTCAACGGCGCCGTCGGATTCAGGAGGCGTATAACAAAGAGCATGGCATTACCCCTCAGGGCATCAAGAAGGCGATTAAGGACATCACCGAGCGGGTTAAGGTGGTAGCCGAGAGCAAAGCTGCCTACACGCCCACGCCCATATCTAAAGACGAGGTACTCCGTCTCATCAAAGACCTGGAATCGCAGATGCGAAAAGCCGCTAAAAACCTCGAATTTGAGAAGGCGGCTTTACTCCGCGACCGCATCATCGAGCTGCGCAAAGACGAGGAGCTTCTTTCCCCAATGACCAGGTTTAAGTAGCTGAGACGGGAATAATTAGTATAAAAAATTAGAAAGCTATGTTTTAGTTGATGGAGCGCATGTTATGAACATAAAATCAGAACGTAAAAATGATATTCTGGTGGTGGCGCCTGAAGGCAGGCTGGACGCCTTTGAAGCTGCCAGCCTGGGCAAAGAGCTTGAGGCTCTCTTGAAAGAGGATGATGCTTACCTGGTTCTGGACATGGTCAGGGTATCATATTTAAGCAGCGGTGGCATTAGAGTCCTTTTAGCCACGCAGAAAAAATTAGCCAAGAAAAATGGCAAAGTCTGCCTCTGCGGTCTTATGGAGTATCCGGCTCAGGTATTAAGAATGGCTGGCATGGACAGTGTGTTCACCACCTACGAAACGGTAGATGAAGCCGTCAATCAGGTTTCGATTCTGGAGAATATGGAACGCTCCGAAAAGGATTGGCGACATCTTCCCTGTTACTTCAGAAGCCATACCAGCTTTCACGTCTTCCATGCTACCGACCGCGCTGCCGCGCTGAAAATCGTGGGCAATCTGAAGAAAGTTATGCATGCTACCCTGGAAGCAGACGATATCCGGCAGCGGCATTTTTCCGAAGCCGAGTATTCTATTGGTCTGGGCGCTCTCGGTGGCAGCCTGGAAGACTGCCTGCCTCTGCTTGGTGAAATGATTACCATCGGCGGCACTATGGTCTGGTTGCCTACTGATGGTAATGACACGCCTGATTTTCTCATCCCTCAAAAAGACACAGGCGAGGTTGTGATTTATACCGGTCTTAATCTGGCTTTAGATGGCGAATTCAACGATATCATGCTGGTGGGTAACGCCGACGAGAGCCTACCAATCACTATTAGCGACCTGTATGAAGCTATTTTCGATATTGCCCGGGAGCGGCAGACGCCGCACCGCAGCCTGGTAAGCGTGGCTATGGTAGCCGACCTGGGTGCGCTTTTCAGCTCCGGAGTCAAGATTTCCCCGATTAAGAAATTTGCCCCGGTTAACAATGGGCTGATTACAGACCCGGAAAACATGGCTCAATGGATGGACATAAATACAGAACCAAAGTTTCCCGGTCGGACCATGGTAAGCTTTGGTCTGGGCATGGACCTGACAGCCGACCTGTCCAGCCTGTCTAAACCGGCACTGGACAACGTGTTTTACTTGCATCCAGCCAATATAGACAATAAGAAAATGCTGCTGCATAACCACGGCGTGGTTTTTGAATTTCTGAAGTGGCAACATGCCTTAAATCTGGACGGTGAAATCAGGAGAATTGTGCGCCAGGGCGAGTTTGTGGATATGCGTCATCTTCTGGATACCACCCGGATAACACGGGCTATTGTCGGCGTTTCATATATTTCTAATATTATCGCTGAGTGAGGTCGAGGTGTATGGGTCAGCATTACGCCGTTAAGGTAACGTCATTGTCCTGCTGCTGCACGAAACGTCGGATAGTTCAATCTATTGTAATACGTATACTTATTCTGCATGTGTGATATAATGAGGCAAATCAAAGTGCTGCGTTGACATCGCGAGTGTCTGTATTGCAGATGGGTGTTAGCTTAATCACATACAGACCATTCTAAATCGGTTTCAGTATTAATTTATCTAGATTAGAGCATCGATAACGGACATAAACAATGCAACCAATTCGATTTAGGGTGTGAAATCCACATATGAAAGCTTCAAACAACACAAAGCTACTCATACTTTTGCTGACGCTGTTGACAGCGCCGATGGCAGCATGCCAGGTAGCTACAGATAACACGTCCCAAGGACAAGAAGCCACATTGCAAGAACCCACATTGCAGTCAGGGTATGAAATACCCGAGGCGCACTATCCCCTGGCGACAAGCGCTGATTGCTACGTCAGATCCACACCCGGTGGCCGCCACGGCGACTTTATCATTGATCATAATCCGGGTGGAGGAATACCTTATACGAAACATTTTAAGGGGACAAAAATAGCTGTGGGAAGTGGCCCACATGCTCCTTCTGTCTCCTACAGGAGCTATATTGCCACGAATGCTGGAAGGGTACGCTATAACGTGGTGGCAGTGTGTGAGCAAGACCCAAAAGATCCTTGTCAAGCAGCATTCTCTCAAGTCGACCTGCGCATAACCAACAGGCTTGACAAGATTCAGTTCTATCTTATCAATGGTGGATGGGCTGGTGCTGGTCCTTGTGCGTATTGTTACCAATCTGTACTGGTAATGGACGTAGCGCTGGACGCCGGACCGGGTGACTATGGAACGGGAATCATCGTTTTCGTCGATGGCAAATACCTCACCTCCCTTCCGTGCGTTATTCACGTACTTGAGCCAGGCTACGAGATACCAGTAATTGCCGCCCCTCCCGCAGGCTGGACGCTTGGCCCAGATGATCCGGTGTCCGTAACGGCCTGGGAAGACCTGAAATCCAATGCTTACAGTACCAGTAGTTACAGTAATATCATCCAGGTTCAATCAGGTAGTCACACCGCATACCGGACAGTCGAGGTATACCTTCGCGCTCCTAGCTATGTAAGCGCAACCATGTACATTCCCGGACCTCTATTTAGCGCCGAAAGCGAGAACGCTACGTTCAAACTGCTGAACATACCAACCGATATCTGCATAATGCGCATCCTCTGGAACGAGCCGGATTACCCCTGGCATGACCGACCAGCCTTCCTGATCGAAATACCTCCGCATACGAAGCCAGGAATTTATCAAATCGAAATTATAATCTCTCTTGAAGGAGATTATTTCGGCAAATTACCCCTCACCGTAGATGTCACGGAATAGATTTGAGTGTAGATTCTAATATAGGTTCTAATTCTCCTATTTTTGGGAGTACTATAGAAAATTCCACTCATTTTCTGTACTACATTGAAAATCGTAGGTGTAATGAGGGAAAACAAATGCTAAGCGGGGGAGAAAAGGCGATGGAAACTTATGTAAGTGGCTGGGATAACTTGGAAAACAGCTTGCCTTGCGGAGAACCGCGTACATATCATCGCAGAGGTCACTGGTTCGAATCCCACACTTAACAAAAAGCCAAATCGTTCAGTAGACCACCAAAAAGCTGTCCCATTCGGAATTTTCAAGTGCCAAACTTACCCATGTACTTTGACATCGAAAAACCATAAGCCATAAAATGCGGGTAGTGAGAATACTCTAACCCTGAGAGAGAACCATCTAATCACGAGAAGGTGATTTGTAACATACCAAGGTAATGAAACAATCAGTCAAGCAATTTTTGAAACTAGATTGGAGAAAAATTCTGATTACCCTCGTTCTTCTAGGGCTTACGTGTTTCTATAAGGTACACTGTCCAGGAATGTTAATATGCGAATCCTATGGATTCCCAGTTTCTTATTTGCGCATGAGCAGTGGGGATTTAGTTTATTCGCCCAAATATTCTATTTTATGGTTGGGTTTGGTAGTGGATTTAATCTTTTGGTACTTTGTTTCCTCTGCGGTGATTTATACTTTTACACGATTAAAGCACCGACGTTAACAATCCATCGAATTGTTAGCCCGTAGGCACCAAACTGGCTTGGCAGTAGACGTTAGTTTTTAAAGCTGCTTCAGCTTTGGGGGCTGCTCGCTAAATTCCCTTTCGAAGCCTTTCTCTTCCAGCTTCTCCGCAATCAGGGCCATCTCGGCAATAGTTGTCCTTTCAGTATGAAAGTTTTCAAGCCCGCATTCTAGGCAGCGGTACATCCAACTGCCGACATATCTTTCTAGCCAGGAGAATTTCTATGTCACGATGGCGGGGGACAGCGGCAAGATGCCCGTTATCCGGATTTAGGAAAACCGAATGTTTGGCACCCTCTCGATGGAGAACACATCCTTCTGTCCTGAGGTGATTGAGGGGGTCACGGCATTTCATAAGGTTATACTTGAACCTGAAGCTTTCTCTTCAGGATTTTTCCGGTTGCCCCTTTAGCCCTCAGTTCGTGCTGGCTTTCCAGTATAAGCTGGACAGCCTCTTTCAGGTTTTCCTGTACCTCTTTGATTGTCTTTCCCTGGCTAAAAGCTCCCGGAACCGCCTCTACCCATCCAATGTACCACGTTTCACGCTTCTCAATGGTAGCTTCGAATGTCCGTTGCATACCACGACCTCCTTGTTTATAAGATTATATAGCGCCCAGAGATGCAAAGTCTACTTTCCTCTACTTTGCGGAATTTATCCTGAGTGGAGATTCTTCAGTCACTTCGTTTCTTCAGAATGACATTGACGAAGGGCTCAGAATGACGGAGAAGTAAAAGCTCAGAACCCTGCCAGAGCCGGAGAGTTGTTCCGCTTCTGATTATCGATGCCTGGTACTCAGTTGTAATAAGGACCGTAATATAAAGGCTGCCACGGTTACGCTCACCCTGAGCCTGTGGAAGGGCGAAGTCTCATGGTTCGACAAGCTCACCATGAACGGGCAATAATGAACGGGCAATAGTGAAGGGCAATAGTGAAGGGCAATAGTGAAGGGCAATAGTGAAGGGCAATAGTTACGCCTATTACCGCAACTTGGTACTAGCCATGTTTATAAACCTTTTGTCGTATTGCTCGTTGTAATAAGTAGAGCACGGTTTCTGACTTAAAAGCTTAACCGGAATTTAATATTTTCTTGATATCATAAAAATATAAAGAAGGAGAGAACGGACATGGTAACTGATGACAGAGTAGGGCAAATAGCAGGTTGCGATATGCCGTCGTTTCTAGAAGATATAAATTGCACCGGTATGCAATTCAAGCTGCTCTGTTTCTGGACGAGACATCCCAGGGCAAAATTGAGCCTGTACACCATCGCCAGAGCTCTGAATACTTCAGCAATTGGCTTGAGAGATGCAATTACGAACCTGGTTGAAAAAGGTATTCTTACTGCCCAGCACAGTAATCATGGTCTTACCACATACGCTCTTTCTGAACGTGGCGCCAGGGAGTACATTGACGAGCTTGGTAGCCTGGATATGCATCAAACGAAGCACCTGGAAAGACAGTTAAAGGAGAAAACTGTAGCCTTTGCCGGCGAGAGTAAATAGACTAAGCGTCCTGAATCGGCGCAGCTTTTGAAAGGTTTTAAGCTTTGTTGGAACGAAGTTATGGACTGAGCACCAAAGAAGGGGTTAACGTTGATGTGGCAGGTAAATTTCTGTCCTCAATGCGGGGCACATGCCGCTGGTAGCGACCGATTTTGTGGCACCTGTGGTTTTAACTTAACCTGTGTGGTAGAGCTGGCGCCGTCACCATCGTATGATTATCAGTGTGCTTATCAGCAATGGGTGCCGCATGCTCAGGCAGCAGCGCCGGTAAATTCAGACCAGTACCAGCAGCGATATGCACATGATAGCGGTGGTACTGTATCACCGCTAAGCGCTGAGATTTCCAAACTACTGGCAGACCTCTTCGACAGCCGCATTAAACACAACAAGGCATAGTGGGTATTTAGCCGGGGAACGGTGGGCATATTTCTCATGCCTCATTTAGTCTGGTCTGCCTACCTCTACCTTACCTGTAGTTTTGCAATGGAGGCACTTCTCTTTTAATATGGGATGGTTGTCACAGTAGGGGCATTTGATTTCTATCTTGCCTTTCTCATGCTCACCAAATCCCTTAATCTTGGAATCCAGTTCCATGTCGGCTCGAGCTTTTTCTCCCCCTACGTTGGTGACTAATTTGCAGCCGATGGAAAGGCAGGTATCTGCCTCAGGGATATTTTCAGGTGTCGTTCGGTATCCTCCTTTGGCGAATATATCTGGCTTGACCAGCTCTAAGGTCTTACATACCGTCTGGTCGTGGTCAACGGACGCGATAACCTCATCCACACCTTTAATGCTCTCGAGGATTTCTTTTCTATCCTCGAAAGGTCTGAAAACAAACCCCTTTTTTCTGAGCAGGAAATTGTCGTTGTTCAGGATAACAACCAGTCTATCACCTAGTTTGGCTGCCTCCCGTATGTACCGGATATGACCAACATGTATGGGGTCAAAGGCTCCGCTTACTGCTACCGTGATTGGTTTCCTCTTCATTTCCACAGCTTTTCCTTTCTTAATATAACTATGATAACTCTAATGGGTGAGCTAGGGCAAGACCAGTGCTAAAGGATATTGTGGAATATGTCATTTCAGACAAACAGTCGAAGCAGGTAACGGCAGTCACTAGCTCTGACAGAAGCTAGTGGCGCCTTTGTTTGAACGCCTCGTACATTACCAGGGCAGCAGCGACGGAGGCGTTTAGCGAGGTGATTTCCCCTCGCATCGGGATGTGTGCCATGAAGTCGCATTTTTTTCTAACTAATTGGGATAAGCCCCTGCCTTCGCTGCCGATGACGATGGCTGTTGATGACTTGAAGTCCATCTGGCTGTATTCAGCTTCGCCGCTGCGGTCTATGCCGATGACCCAGAGGTTGTTTCTTTTGAGTGTTTCAATGGTCTGGGGTATGCTGGATACGCTGGCGACCGGCATATACCATACAGCGCCGGCGGATGCCTTAGCCACAACGGCGGTAAGACCGGCGGCTCTTCTTTCCCGGATAATTACGCCGTGAATGCCACTGGCGTAAGCAGTCCTCAGTATTGAGCCCAGATTGCGCGGGTCTTCTATGCCGTCAAGAATCACATAGAGCGGCGGCTCATTCTTCTCTGCGGAGATAGCCAGCAGGTCTTTCAGGCTGACATATTCTTTGGCTGCGGCGTAAGCAATAACCCCCTGGTTGGCACCGGTCAGGCTCTGCTTATCTATGATATGCCTTGCCACACGTTCCACGGGTATACTTTTGGCGCTAGCCAGATGGAGTATTTCGGTGACGGCATCACCCGGCTTGATGTTGCTGGCGAGCAGTATTTTGCTGATGGGGTGCCCTGATTTTAGCGATTCTATTACAGGGTTTTTGCCTTCGATGATGTCTGCCATTTTTCGAGCTTTTCCATGGGTTGGGCAGTCTCAGCTATAAATTATAGAAAAATTATAGAAAAAGCCTCCCGACCAGAGCATATACACCGAGGCGGCTAAGACAAGTAAACATACCACCATTCCCAGCACAGCCAGGAATCTGCCTATCGAGTTTAAGGTTATGGTCCCAAAGTATAAACCCAGTATGGTGAGCGGCGGTATTATGAGTAGGGCGCGTATCCATTTTTCGTACGCTAGAATCAATATTATTATACATATAATGCCCAATACCAGAGGCACAGCGCCTTCTATCAAGCCGCCTTCAACTTTGTGTCCGCTTCTGTAGTGAGGCATTTCTATTCTCTAAGTTATTTTAAATCAGGCTCCGCCCATCGACCTTTTCTGTTTTTACCCCATCAAAGCCCATGAAGTATATACATAAGCAATGATATAAATAAAGCATAGGAGCAAAACACTATTCCGGTCACAGCCAATTGCCTGCCTCTTGAATGTAAGCCTATGAGTCCAAGGATTAAACCGGCGATAGCAATGGGTGATACCGCCATTAGGGTTACCATCCATTCCCAGGGTATTAGAATCAATATGATACCGATAATACCTAATGTCAGAGAGATGGCACCCTTTTTGAAGCCGATTTCGAAGCCAGGCATCTTTTATTCCCTAATTTATTTTGAATTGGCTTACGCCAGTCGACCGCTTTTATACTTTGGGGGTCTGCTCGCCGGGTTCCCTGCTGTAGCCCTCCTCTTCCAGTTTTTCCATAATTCGGGCAGCTCTGGGGTAGCCGATGCGGAGACGACGCTGCAAAAAGGAAGTGGAGATATATTTGTGTTCCTGGGCTAGTTGTCGGGCGGCATCCATCATGGAGTCTTCACCGCCTTTTTCCACCGAGGCAAGCTGGCTCATATCTTCGAATCTGACTGCTTCTGCCTCGGGTCTGCGCTGGTTGCCCCAGAAGTAGACTATTCTCTCGGTTTCGGCGTCGGAGATGAAGGTTCCCTGTAGTCGCTTCGGCTTGGCGGCATCGGTGGGCATGTATAGCATGTCGCCTCTGCCCAGCAGTTTCTCGGCTCCAGCAGAATCGAGAATGGTTCGCGAATCCACCTGTGAGGTAAGGGCAAAGCTGATGCGTGTGGGGAAATTGGCTTTGATTAGACCGGTGACCACATCAACCGATGGTCGCTGGGTAGCCACGATTAAATGTATGCCGGTGGCTCGTGCCAGTTGGGCTAGGCGGCATAGCGTGCGTTCTACCTCGTCGTAAGCCGCCATCATTAAGTCTGCCAGCTCATCGATTACCAGCACCATGTAAGGCATGGTCTCGCCGGCTTGCCGGTTTTTGTTGTAGCCTTCGATGTTGCGGGCTCCAGCCTGGGCGAACTTCTGATAGCGGTTGTCCATCTCCTGGTTCAGCCAGCGCAGTGCCAGTACCGCTTTTTCGGAGTCGACAATAACCGGTGCTACCAGATGGGGCAGACTGTTGAAATTGACCAGCTCCACACGCTTGGGGTCAATCATGATGAACTTGACGTCATCCGGGGTGTTGTGTATGAGCAGGCAGCAGATAGTGGAATTGAGACAGGCGGTCTTGCCGCTGCCGGTGGCTCCGGCGATAAGCAGGTGGGGCATACGGGCTAAATCGGCAGCCACCGTCTCGCCGCCAGCGCCTTTGCCTAAAGCAATGGTTAGCTTAGATTTGGCATAAGCTTTCTGAAAGGCAGCGCTTTCGATTACGCTCCTGAGGTTGACCATGCCGAACGTGGTGTTGGGCACCTCGATACCCACTATCGATTTCCCGGGTACCGGGGCTTCGATTCTGATGCTCGATGCTGCCAGTGCCAGAGCCATATCGCTTGCCAGGGCGCTGATGCGGTCTACTTTAACTCTGGTTTTGGCTATCTCCTCCATGTGTACTCTAACATTGCCGTCTTTATCCCGCTCCTTGATTTCCTTGTACTTACGGTCCCAGCCGGGCTCGACACCGAACTGGGTTACGGTGGGACCGACATTTATCTGGACTACCTTGGCATCGACGCCGTAGCTGGCTAGAGCCTCTTCGATAAGCTGTGCCCGCTTCTCAATCTCGCTCTGGCTTAGCTCCACTTCTGCAGATTTGTCCAGTATGGTGATGGGTGGCAGTTGCCAGCCGCCGGGAGTTAGCACCGGCTGGTGTTTCCCGGGCTCCCAGGTTTCAGGTGGGGGTGGTTCAGCGGCTTTTGGCGGTGCTGAAATGATAGGCGTCGGTGCCGGTTCTTCTTTTTTGACTTCTACCTTGCCAAATTCGATTTCCCTTTGTATCGGCGGTATCGGCTCTGGTTTAACTTTGGGGGGACGCTGGCTGACGCGGCGAATGGCTTGCCAGATGAGCAGGAAAAGCTTGCCTATGCCTTTGAATATGCTTGTTATTACGCGCCATACCCCGCGTGGAGCCGCGAATATGATACCGAGTAGGATTAAGCCGGCTATTCGCAGTATTCCACTGGCATAAGAATCGCCGATGATGCCCTTGCCGATTTTGCCACCCAGGGTTGCCTGGCTGGCGACGCCGCTGCCGGGGCTAAAAAAGGCTGATATTCCCCAGACAGCTAAGGCTAGAGGAATACCGCAAAGCCACCATTTCCAGTATTTCGTGAACAGCGAGAACCGTCCGCTGGCGATTATCCAGAGCACGATTCCCAGGAATGGTGCTGCGAAGACCAGTCCGATGCCGAAAAGCTCAAGCAGACTTTCCCAGGTATCGACAAACCAGTTAGCTACATCGCCCCAGGCAGTGACTGCCCAATTCGATATCTGGGGCCAGAACCACAATATTAGCCCGACGATTATAAATGCCAGCAACAGCCTCAGTATCGGACCCCAGTAATTCTTCTTTTTGGTTCTGCCGCTGCTTGGTGCTTTGGTGGTTTTTCTCTTGGGCATAATCTGACTACTCCGTGTCACCCTGACCCCTTCCTCGTGTCATTCTGAGCCCTTCGTTGATGGTCTCCTCAGGATAAACTCCGCGAAGAATCTCAATAACCTGCCCTCCTCACACCGAGATTGCCACGTCCCGATTATATCGGGACTCGCAATGACAGAAGGGGAAGAGGAATCGCAATGACAATGAGGAACTGCAAAACATTTTCTATACCTCTACGGCTGTGGTCAGAATCATGGGGCGGCGTCGGGTTTGCTCGTAGAAAAACTTGCTCAGGGTATCTTTGACCTTGGCGTTGATGAAACTCCATTCGAGAGGGCGACCATCGCCGCGGTCTAAGGTGGCTTTTACCAGGTCTCGTCCCTGCTCGAGTATCGCCTCGCCTTCTTTCATGTCCACGAAGCCTCGTGATACGATATCGGGGCGACCTACGATTTTGCCCGCCTCCTTGTCGATGGCGATAATTACCACTACGATACCGTCTCTGGACAGCAGCTTCCGGTCACGGAGAATGACGCTGGCGAGGTCTCCCATAACCAGTCCATCTACGTAGACATTACCCGTGGGCAGCCTGCCGGCTACCTTGCCCTTTTCCCGGTCCAGCTCCAGTATATTGCCGTTTTCTAATACGAAAACGTTGGTTTCAGGCATGCCCATGTTTCTAGCCAACTTGGCATGCAGGCTTAAGTGGCGGTATTCGCCGTGTATAGGAACGAAGAACTTCGGCTTAACCAGGCTGAGCAAAAGCTTCAGCTCCTCCTGGCTGCCGTGTCCGTGGACATGTACTTGAGCCAACTTTTCATAAACTACGTGAGCGCCCTGGCGGAACAGGTTATCGATTGTCCGGTTGACCAGCGCTTCATTGCCCGGGACGGGCGTGGCTGACATTACTACCGTGTCTCCGGGGATGATTTTGACCTGGCTATTGTCCCGATTGGCAATGCGTACCAGAGCTGAAGTCGGCTCTCCCTGGCTGCCGGTGGTCAGAAGCACAATCTTATTGTGGGGGAAGCGGCTGATTTCATCGAAGCGGCGTATGACGTTAGGTGGGGAATTGAGATAACCTAGCTCTGAGGCGATGCGCGTTGTATCCCTCATGCTGCGACCGGTGACAAAGACATTTCGGTTATGTTTGGCAGCAGCGTTAATCACCTGTTGAATGCGGGAGATTAGCGAAGAGAAGGTGGTGATGATTACCCTTCCCGGAGCCTCAGATATGATGCGTTCCAGTGTTTCGCCGACCACAGTCTCTGACGGCGTGTATCCCGGGAGCTCGGCATAGGTTGAATCGGCTAGAAGTAGCAGGACTCCCTGAGTGCCTAATTGTGCCAGCTTGGCTAGTTCGGTGGGTTTGCCGTCGACCGGTGTATAGTCGATTTTAAAATCACCGCTGTGAACCACTACACCTATGGGCGTGTGGATAATGAATCCCATGGCATCGGGTATGCTGTGACAGACGGAGAAAGGCTCTATTTTAAAGTTGCCAAGTGTAAACTTAACCCCGGGTTGTATTGTCCTGAGTGTGGCTTTCTTTTGATAGCGGTGTTCCTTCAACTTGACAGAGACCAGCCCTTTGGTGAGCTTGGCACCGTAGACGGGTATATCGAGCTGAGGTAGTGTGTAAGGCAGGGCGCCGATGTGGTCCTCATGACCGTGGGTTATGATTATGCCTCGCAGCTTCTCTTGCCTTTCCAGCAGGTAGTTTATGTCCGGAATGACCAGGTCGACCCCCAGCATATCCTCTTCGGGAAACATAAGTCCGGCGTCGATTATGATGATGTCATTGGCAAACTCGATAGCCATCATATTTTTGCCGATTTCACCTAATCCGCCCAGGGGGATTATGCGGAGTTTCTGTTTGCTCATTATTGTGACCTAGAATAAGCTCAGCTGCTGTGGCTCAGCTTCGGCTTCGGTTAGCTTTTCCGACTGGGCTAGTATTTGGGGGATTTTGAGCATGTCAACTTCAATGGTCTTACGCAGGCTTCCTTGATGCAGTGCTGCTGCCGGGTGATACATTGCGTAGTAAATAATGCCATCTTGTTTTCTGGCTTTGCCGTGGACCTGGCTGATGCTCTGGTTGGGGAAGTATTTTGCCATGGAGTAACGACCTAAGGTAACAATCATCCTGGGGCGGATTATTTCTATCTGGCTGGTTAGCCATTTGCTGCAGGCTTGGATTTCACCGGGCAGCGGGTCCCGGTTACTTGGCGGGCGGCATTTGATAACGTTGGCGATGTAGACTTGCTCACGTTTCAGCTTGATGGAGGCTAATAGTTCCTCCAGATATTTTCCTGCTGGACCGACAAAGGGACGCCCCTGCTGGTCTTCATGCCACCCCGGTGCTTCGCCGATAAAAAGTATACTTGTCTTCTCTGGTCCTTCGCCGGGCACTACCTTGGTGCGGTGTTTGCCTAGCTCACAGTCTTGGCAGCGTTCGATTTCCTGGTACAGCTCGGTAAGCGCTGGCATTTAGTGAAATCATAGCATAGCCTTGCCTGCTGGTCAATTTAGATTAGTGCCAGTGCCAGGCTGATGGCGGCGAAGCATAGAACTGCCGCGGAGATACCTATGAACAGCCTGTCCCTGGCTATGGAGAAAAGCACAATAGCTGCCATGACCTGTATGATAGGCGTCAGTAGAAGAATCAAGATTCCAATACTGATAACGATAGCCGCCGGTATCTGGTCTAACCTGACCAGCGGCTGTATATCTTTACCGCCGGAGATTATGAACAGGGTTATGAAGCCGATAACAATCAGCGCTAGAGAGACCGCAATGCCCAGCCTAAAAGTGAGACTGGACCATTTGTTCAGGCGGCTTTCTTTAAGGTTGTCGTGTCCCGTAATCTTCATTTATCCCCAATTCCTAAATTATATTGGCTGTTCTTGTCGATTTCCTCCCTATATTATATCGGCTATCTTGAAGAACATCATGGCAGCTACAATTATCAGGAGGGCGCCGAATATGCGCCTGAGCACTATGCCACCGGCTCTTTGTGTTAGCTCAACACCTATTCTGGAGCCTATAACCACACCTATGGTCAGCGGGGCTATTATAAAGGGATATATGTGTCCATAATAGTAGTAAATGAGAGCGCCGGCTGTGGCTGTGATGGTTATGATAAAGGCGCTGGTGGCGATGGCTACTTTCATGGGCACTCCCATGACCAGGTGCATTACAGGCACGTTGACAATGCCACCGCCTACGCCAAGCAGACTGGATAGTATGCCGGCGAAGAAGCTGGTCCCCAGCCCCACAGGTATGCGGGTCACTTTGTAGGTAATAACTCTGTCCAGATTCCGGTCATAATATGAGCTTGCTAGCGAGGTGGACAAATTGTCGGTACTGTTGTTTTGAACTATATGGCTGTCGGGCTGTGTGTCATCGTACATGAGGTGCTGACGAGTAATCATAATATAGGCGGCGTAAATTAGGACAAGCCCGAAAAGAGCGCTTAATATCGATGGGGCGATTACGGCGGCGATGAAACCGCCTATTATAGCTCCGGGGGTGGTTGTTGTTTCCAGGAGCAAGCCCAACCTTATATTTGTTACTCGGGCTTTGGTGTACATGCCGGCGGCGGTGCATGAATTGGCGACGATGGCTACCAGGCTGCTGGCGATTGCCACTTTGATTGGCAAGTGTAAAGCTAAGGTGAGTATAGGTACGATAAGTATGCCACCGCCTACTCCTAACATCGAGCCCAGCAGTCCGGCTACTAAGCCTACGCCACCTAATGCCCAGAGGTTTACTTCGTTCAATGGTATCGCTCGAAATAGTAACATTGCTGGCTGTAAGAGGTCAATTCATCATCACCCTGACCTCTGACATCAAGGGAGAAGGGGATTATTGTTCCAGGTCGGAGCGTTGTTAAGCCGAATAAATCAATGCTATACTGTACCGATAAGAGAGCAGCGAGATTTTGATGAAGCGGGTAGACGGCAGGGCTAGCGACGAGCTTCGCCCCATAAACATCAGCCTGGGGTATCAGGACTTTGCCGAAGGCTCGGCGTTGATAGAGCTGGGGCGTACCAGAGTGCTCTGCGCTGTGAGCGTGGAGGACAGGGTTCCCAATTTCCTCAAGGGTGTGGGCACGGGCTGGGTTACTGCCGAGTATGCTATGCTGCCTCGTTCCACGCTTACTCGTACTCCTCGCAGCAGCTCTCCCGAGAGGACGGCGGGTAGAAATCAAGAAATTCAGCGTCTTATCGGTCGTAGTCTGAGGGCGGTCACTGACCTGGCGGCTCTGGGCGAAAGGACTTTCACCGTGGACTGCGATGTTTTGCAGGCTGATGGTGGCACTAGGACGGCGGCTATAACCGGTGGCTATGTAGCCTTGTTTTTGGCATTCCACAATCTGAAGAAGCAAGGCACGCTGTCATCGATTCCGTTGAGGGGCGCAGTAGCTGCTACCAGCGTTGGCATCGTGGGCAGAGAGGTACTGCTTGACCTGTGCTATGAGGAAGATTACCGGGCTGCGGTTGATTTTAATGTGGTCATGACTGACAAGGATGAGTTTGTGGAGATTCAGGGCACAGCTGAGGGGCAACCTTTTTCTAAGGAGACCACTGATACCTTGCTGACACTTGCCGCTAAGGGCATTAAGCATCTATTTAAAATACAGAAGGCGACATTAGCAGGTTTGGGCTGAGAGTTTAACCCATTTGTCTGTTTATTGCGCTCTTTTTCTCTGTCATTGCGAGTCTCGATGCAATCGTGACGTGGCAATCTCAGTAGCGGTGAGGACGTGAGATTCTTCGCTGCGCTCAGAATGACAGAAGGGAACGCTCAGAATGACAGAAGGGAGCGCTCAGAATGGCGGAAAAAGCGAGGGCTCTCTCAGAATGAAAAGCTGGAGTTGACCTTTAAGACCGGACGTGTCCATCGCCGACAATAAGCCACTTGTAGCTGGTTAGCTCTTTTAGCGCCATGGGACCGCGGGCATGAAACTTTTGTGTGCTTATGCCTATTTCGGCTCCCAGTCCGAACTGAGCGCCATCGGTGAAGCGGGTGCTGGCGTTGGCATAGACACAGGCAGCATCCACCTCGTTTAGAAAGCGCTCCGCCGCTGATTTGTCCTCGGCAACTATTGCCTCAGAGTGTCCTGAGCCGTAGCGCTCGATGTGCTCCAAGGCTTCATCCAGGGAATCGACTATCTTAATCGCCGCAATCAGTGCCAGAAACTCCTTGCCCCAGTCCTCAGCCTTTGCCGGGACGAGTTTAAGTGAGGGAACGGTACCCAGAATAGATAAGGTGCGCTTATCGCAGTGCATCTCCACCCCAGCCTTTGCCCATTCTTGGGCAATTAAGGGCAGGTATTGCGGCGCGATTTTGACGTGAACCAGCAGTGTATCCAGAGCGTTGCACACAGTAGGTCGCTGGACCTTGGCGTTATAGGCTATAGCCACCGCTTTGTTTAAGTCGGCACTTTTATCCACGTAGGTATGACAGACACCGATGCCGCCGGTAAGTACGGGCATGGCAGCGTTTTCAGCCACAGATTTAATCAAGCCAGCGCCGCCGCGAGGAATTATCAGGTCTATAACGCCCTTCATCTTGAGCATGTAATCTACCAGAGCTCTATCCGTTGACTCTATAATTTGCACAGCTCCCTCAGGTATACCGAGTTTATAGGCAGCTTCTTGAACAACTCCGGCTAGAGCCAGGTTGGAGCGAAGCGCTTCTTTACCGCCGCGAAGTATGACGGCGTTGCCTGATTTAAGGCATAGTGCCGAAATGTCCACGGTAACGTTGGGGCGGCTCTCGTAGATGGCGCCGATAACTCCAAGCGGTACGCGCTTCTTGCTGAGATGTAAGCCGTTGGGAAGCGTGCGCTCTTCGATTATCTCAGCCACCGGGTCAGGCAGAGCAGCTACGGTTCTCACATCGTTGGCTATGCCTTCAAGCCGGCTTGAATTCAGCATCAGCCGGTCGAGCATAGCTGCGCTCATGCCTGAAGCTTCAGATTCCTTATAGTCGTGCTTATTGGCTGCCAGGATTTCGTCTTGCCTGGTTATAATGGCATCGGCTATGCCCAGCAGGGCTTTGTTCTTGACCTCTGTGGGCAGGAAGGCTAGCTTCCTGGAAGCTGCCTTGGCTGCTTTGCCTTTTTCTTCCAGCTCGTTGACTGCAGATTTCATGTTTCCCCCCGATTTATGCCGGATTCTGTACTGGAAACCATTATAAAAGACACATTATAGAAAATTCTAATTTCTAATCTCTAAATTCTAAATAATATCAAAATTCGAAGACCCAAATCCAAAACTACTGGCTTTTTACCACGATTGCCCCGAATATTTTGGTCAATTCTGCAGATTCCTTCATTAATATCTCTTGTTCGCTCTTTAACTTAGGGGCGTTAACTTCTATTAACTTTAACCAATAGCCGCTCTCTTTGGCTTCCTTGCGGCATATCTTGATTCTGGTCAAGAAATCCCTTTTACTTAATGACTCATTTGCTTCTATATAGTTAGCTCCCACTGATGTTGCTGACCGAACCAGTTGTTTGGTAATTTCACCATCAATGGCTGATTTGGGTAACCCTTTACAGAAGCTAACGGTATGCCTGGCAAATTTCAGGGTTCTTTCTTCGAGGTCGTACTGTGTTGAACTTTGTTTTTTTATCATTAGAATTTATTTAGGATTTGGAGTTTAGGATTTAGTATTTTAGCGTTTATACCAGCACTAGGTTGTTCCTGTGTATCACCTCGGTGCCGTATTCGTAGCCGAGAATGCTTGAGATTGTCTCAGACTTTGCTCCTTTGATTCTGGCAATATCCTGCCAGCTGTAGTTGGGTATGCCACAACCGACCTGGCTGCCTTTAGAATCGAAGATATCCACCACATCTCCGCGCTGGAATTCGCCTTCGACGCTGACAACCCCGGCGGGGAGCAGACTGCGGTTTTGCTTTTTGAGAGCCAACACAGCGCCATCGTCGATTACCAGTTTGCCCTTGCAGGCGAGCCCGCTCAGCATCCAGCGTTTCTTGCTCTCCAATTTACTGGTCCGCGGCGGGAATATGGTGCCGATGTTTTTTTTGAGCGTGATTTGCTTCAGGACATCGGGTTTCCGTCCGTTGGCGATGACCACGGTTACTCCTGAAGAAGTGGCTAGCCTGGCAGCTTCGAGTTTGGTTACCATGCCGCCGACGCCGCAGGAGCTGGTAGTATCGCCAGCCACTCGTTCTATCTCGGCGTCTACCTTTTCCACTCTAGGTATGAGCTTAGCTTGGGGATTGGACTGCGGGTCGGCAGTATACAGTCCATCGATGTCGGTAAGCAGTGCCAGAAGGTCGGCATCTACCAGGTTAGCCACCATGGCTGAAAGATTATCGTTATCCCCGAAGGTGAGCTCGCCGAGCTCGTCGGTGGCGACGACATCGTTCTCATTCACGATGCAAATGACGCCCAATTCAATCAGAGCCAGCAGTGTGTTACGGGCGTTCAAGTAGCCAGCGCGGTCAATCAGGTCAGACCTGGTCAGTAGCGCCTGAGCCACGATTATATTGTGCCGGCTAAATAATTGCTCGTAGACATTCATGAGCTGGCTCTGTCCCACCGAGGCGAGGACTTGCTTGAAGGGGACATCTTTGCGTTCCTTGGTCAGTCCGAGTTTCTGTCTGCCGGCGGCGACTGCGCCCGAAGACACGATTATTATCTCGTGACCTTGCTGGTGTAGCTGAGCCACCTGCTGTACTAGACTTGACATAATGTTAGAATCGAGATGTCCAGTACCCCCTGTGAGCAGGTTAGTGCCGAATTTAGCGATGACACGATGATAAAACATTGTGTCTAATTATAGCGTGGTGCAAGATAGCCAACAAGTAGACTGCTCGTTCAGTGCGGCATTAGCCATCCTTGTTTCTGTTATGGCTAGCTCTTCACTAGCGCTCATTCTGAGCTTGTCGGAGAATGTGCCCGGCTCAGGATTCTAAATCCCAAAAATATCGAATCCGAATTAGCGAATTCACCCAATATTGGCATTCTGAAGGAGCCCTTCCAAGGAAGGGCGACTGAAGAATCTCCACTTATGATAAAACTCTGCGTGGCAATCTCGGTGGCAGGGAAGACATGAGATTCTTCCCCTTTCCCCTTCGACTGCGGCTCAGGGGCAGAAAGACAGGACATAGGCTGAGATTGCCACGTCGTCCTTCCCGAATGGGAAGGACTTCCTCACAATGACAATAAGGGAAACGGCTTGCAGTCATAGATAGTTTTAGCAATTGATATTTGGGGCTTTGGATTTGTTTAGGATTTGGAGCTTTGTGTTTAGAGCTTGTTTAACTATCTACAGTACTATTTTGCCATTGCCTTCGGTACCTTTGCGGGATTGTTTGATGGTGTGCAATGAGTTAGAGTTAATATAGGATTATTTGAGGCAACTTTATGGAGGTTTATTAACATGGCACGGCGTAATGGGTCAAATGGTCTGTTGACAGCCAGACAGGTAGCTCGCCTTCTGAATGTACATGTTAATACGGTGCGGCGATGGAATGACCGGGGCATACTGAAGGCATATCGCATCGGTCCCAGAGGCGACCGCAGATTCAGCAGGGATGATATTGAAGTGTTCCTTGCCGGAGACGCCGATTCCATCCAGCAGGCTGAGCTGGTTTTGACTAACTGAGGTAAACCACCCTTTGAGCGGAATTTCCTTTGCTGAAAGTCTGGCATCTGGCTAGGGGGCTGAGCGCGAAGCGCTTCTGAAACAGCAGCAGATAAGTCCGTACCACACAGTTTCCTCTTCATGGTTAAAGGCGACACGTTAATAAAGGCGTGTCGCCTTTAACTTATATGACTTCTTGAAAGCTGCTCAAAAATTCAGTCCTGGTTGATTAGGAATTCAGTCCTAGTTCGCAGTGTGACCAAACTACCGCATCAAAACGTGACCTACAGGTGATTCGGAGACGAACTGAACCGTATAAACTAGCTCTGGTATGAGCAGAGCAAAATTTATAGGGATAACGGTTTTACTTCTACTCTGTCTAACAGCAAGTTTTATTCCCCTTCAGGCTGTGCCGGTCATTTCTGACGCTGCGTCAGGCTCTGTAGCTGTGTTTAATCTTCAACCTGATGCCGGTTATCAAGTAACATCAAAGGCTTCTGGTGATTATTCTGGTAGGCAGTGGGCTATACCTAAGATTATGGCGCCTCAAGCATGGGAAATTACATCGGGAGAAGCTGGCATTATTATCGCTGTCCTGGATACTGGAATCGATAGGGAGCACGAGGACCTAGCTGGCAAAGTGATAGCTGAAGTTAATTTCACAGATAGCCCGACCACTGAGGACATATATGGTCATGGTACGCATATTGCCGGCATAATTGCCGCAACGGCAGATAATGGTTTGGGTGTTGATGGACTGGCTTATAATTGCCGCTTGATGAATGTTAAGGTGGCTGATGACGAAGGCAGGTTTTATAGTTCTGCAGCGGCTAAGGGTGTCACCTGGGCAGTGGACCATGGCGCCAGCGTTATTAATATGAGTCTGGTCAGTTTACAACCGTCACGCGATTTGGAGAAAGCAATTGACTATGCCTGGAGCAAGGGGGCTGTTGTGATAGCTGCAGCCGGCAACCTTGTGGGTGCAAAAGTAGTCTATCCGGCTTATTACTCCGATTGTATTGCTGTGGCAGCTACCGATAGTAGCGACCATGTTGTCTCGTGGTCTAGCCAGGGTGATTGGGTGGATGTAGCCGCTCCGGGCGTGGACATCTATTCCGCTTTGCCTGGTAATGTATACGACAGTAAGAGCGGCACTTCGATGGCAGCAGCTCACGTATCCGGGTTGGCTGGTCTACTCTTTGCTCTGAGAAGCGATAACAATAGCAACGGCTTCGTCAATGATGAGGTGCGAGCGGCTATTGAGAGTGGCTGTGACGAGCTGAGCCTCAGCCCGGTTAGATTACGTATAAACGCTTTCAACGCAGTGAGCAGAGCATTAACCTCCAGATAGTCAGTGCGAAACAATCTCGGTGGTAGCGAAGACGTAGGATTCTTCGCTGCGCTCAAAATTACAATAAGGCTGAGATTGCTTCGTTGCTGACGCTACTCGCAATGACAAACCGGGAAAGGGACAGGGCTTTAGCCCTGTCCGAAACGGACAAGCGGACAGACCCTTCGCTATACGTTATTCTTAGCCCTTTGCTATTTTTTTACAAGCTCTTTCTCTCGCTCATTCTGAGCCTGTCGAAGAATGAGATCGCCACGTCGTCCTTCCAGTACTGGAAGGACTCCTCGCGATGACAGTAAGAAGAAACGCTCCTGGCGCTTACAGTTTCTGGTCATTGGAATTTGGTATTTTGGATTTGTTTGTGATTTGGAGCTTGAGATTTAGGATTTAAGATTAATCTTCACCCTAGTCTTCTCCCATCGAGGAAGAAGAAAGCTGGAATCCTCTCTCCCGTGGAGTGTATCTTTAGTCTTTACAAGTTCACTGCCTCGGGGTATAATTTGAGTCCATGCCTGACATCAACCCTGAACTGCTTGGTCTTCTAGCTAAGATATCCTCGATTCTCACTCAATGTAACTGTCCAGCTTATGTAGTCGGTGGTTTCGTTCGTGACTGGTTGTTGGGTAGGGGGACAGCCGACGTCGATATTGCCGTGGATGGTGATGCCCTGGATATAGCTCAAAATATAGCGCGGGCAATTGGTGGCAGGTATGTGCTGCTGGATGAAGCCAAGGGGGTAGCCAGAGTGGTTGTTGCCGATGAGCAGGTCTGGTATTTGGATTTCTCCTCTTTCTCAAACGGTATACAAAATGACCTGGAACGCCGTGATTTTACAATAGATGCTATGGCAGTGGAGCTTCAAGGCGTGGTTGCTGGTTCTCCTCGGATTATCGACCCGCTTTCTGGGAAAAGCGATTTGAAGAGGAAGCTGGTGCGTGCGGTGAGTCAGCAGGTTTTTCAGGAAGACGCGGCGAGATTGCTGCGAGGTGTCAGATTAGCTGCTGAGCTTGGCTTCAAGATTGAGCCTGAGACCGAAGGCTTAATTAGAAGAGACGGCAGATTAGTTAAACAGGTTGCCGGGGAAAGGTTGCGTGAAGAGTTGGTGAGGATGCTGGCTCTGCCTGGTTGTGGCGAGAGGGTGCGCTATCTGGATGATTTATGCTTACTAGCAGAGATAATTCCTGAACTGGAGGGGATGAAGGGTGTGGAGCAGCCGAAGGAGCACTATTGGGACGTCTTTGACCATTCTGTGGAGACGATGGCTGCTGTCGAATTCCTGCTCCGGGAGAGCCGGTGGAAATATGGCAAAAGAGACCTGTTGACAATAACCCCGTGGTCTGAGGAGATGTGTCGACATTTTGATGAAGAGGTGTCCGGTGGCAGCAATAGAAGGTCTATGCTTAAGCTGGGTGCGCTGCTGCATGATATCGCCAAGCCGGCGACCAAGGCAGTTGACGAGACGGGCAGGACACGTTTTCTGGGACATACCAAACAGGGAGCAGCCATGGCGGCTGAGATTTTAGAGAGGCTGCGGTTCAGCGGTCGAGAGATAAGGTTGGTGGAGAATCTGGTTTATCACCATCTCCGCCCTGCCCAGATGGCTAATGAAGGTTTGCCTACAAGCCGGGCTATTTATCGGTATTTTCGTGATGCCGAGGGTGCTGGCATCGATATCTTGTTTTTGGCTCTGGCTGATTATCTGGCAACTCATGGACCTGAGCTTGACATCGAAGAATGGAAGCAGCATAATCTTTTGATTAACTACATATTGGCTGAGCGCGTGAAACAGGAGTCAGAGGTTTTGCCGGTCAAGCTGGTCGATGGGCATGATTTGATGGATATTTTTGGTTTGAAGCCGGGGCGTCTGGTCGGTGAGCTTTTGACTGGAGTGCGTGAGGCTCAAGTGGCTGGAGAATTGAACACAAGAGATGAAGCCATAGAGCTGGTGCGTAAAGAACTGGAGAAACGGCAATGCGGTATGGCTTGCTAAAGTTGTTGGCTGAAGCTATAATCTTGGATTGTGTTGTCTTAAATTGTGAAGAGAAGGTAATAAATTGAAAAGAGGAAACACCCCTCTGCTTATTTTTATCCTGGTTCTGTTTGGCTTCTGCCTATGGGTGATATTACCGGGTAATGGAATATTTGGCAGGGACGAGTTTAAATTAGGGCTTGACCTTAAAGGGGGCAGCCATTTAGTTTACAGCATCGACCTGACCAAGAAAGACCCGGCACAGACAGATGCTGATGTTATTGAGGGCGTGAAAAACAAAATTGAACGGCGAGTTAATGCCTATGGCGTGACCGAGCCTATAGTCCAGACGATTCGGAATGAACGAGGCAGCTTCGTTCTTGTCCAACTCCCTGGAGTTAAGGATATTGACGAGGCGATTAAGCTTATCGGACAGACGGCTGAGCTCGATTTTAAAGAGATTGTGCTTGATGCAGAGGGCAAGGCGGTGCTTGATGAGGAGGGCAGAGAGCAATGGGTTATTGCTACAGCTAAAGGTAGTGATGGTAAGGAAAGAGAGCTCACCGGCAAGTACCTGAAGCCGAATGCCCAGGTGGTTTTAACGCCGCAGACAAATGAGCCCGAGGTGGCTTTTGAGTGGAATTCTGAAGGCGCCATCCTTTTTGAGCAGATTACCCAGCGTAATTTGAAGAAACCTCTGGGCATATTTCTGGATAATCAGCTTATCTCGGCGCCAACGGTACAAGCCGTGATTAAGGAGAAAGGGGTTATTACCGGTCTGAATTTAGACGCAGCTAGGACGCTAGCCATACAGCTAAACTCGGGCTCTCTGGATGTACCCCTGACTCTGGTTGAAAGAAGAGACATTGGGGCTACCCTGGGTCAGGACTCTCTAAGAAAGAGCCTTATGGCAGGGATAATCGGGTTAGCCATGGTGATTATATTTATGATTGCCTATTATCGCTTCTCCGGTTTTGTGGCTTGCCTGGCACTGGTAGTCTTCGTAGTATTGAACCTGGCTGTTTTTAAGCTGATTCCCGTTGTTTTGACGCTACCGGGCATTGCTGGCTTTATTGTATCCATAGGTATGGGAGTAGATGGTAACGTTCTTGTGGCTGAGCGTTTGAAAGAGGAATTGAGACGCGGGCGTACGCTGGGAGCAGCGATAGAGGAGAGCTTCCGCCAGTCATGGTCAGCTATTCTTGATGCTAACGTAACCGTCTTTATCGCCTGTGTTGTCCTTTACTGGCTTGGGAATACATTCGGCAATTTTTTGGTCATAGGTTTTGCCGCTACTCTGTTCATTGGAACTGCATTAAGTATGTTTACGCAGGTTGTGGTTACTAGGACTTTTATGCGTACATTTGTGGGACTTGGCGTGGCAAAAAGCCCGGGCGCTTACGGAGTATTGAAGCAATGATTGATTTGGTTGGTAAGAGAAACTGGTTTTTCCTCATCTCAGCAATAGTAATCATACCAGGCATAATATCGCTGGCTGTTTTCGGGCTTAAGCCAGGGGTTGATTTCAGCAGTGGCACTGCTATGACCTTGCATTTTGATAAGAAAGTGGAGCTAAGCCAGTTGCGCCAGGAGTTAGCTGACCTGGGTTATGATAAAGCTGTTGTCCAGCCTGCTGGAGAAGGCGATTTCTTTGTTCGTCTCCCCGAGATATCTGCTGAGGAGACCGCAAAGCTAAAGGAAAGTCTGCAGACGGGGCTAGATACTACGATTACAATCAGCAGCCTTTACAGCGTTTCGCCAACTGTAGCTGCAGGGACGGTGCGTAACACTATAATCGCTATTGTGGTGGCTTCTATAGGCATTTTGCTCTATATTTCCTGGGCATTCCGCAAAATGCCTAATCCCTTCCGTTGGGGTACCTGCGCTGTTATTGCCCTGGTACACGACTTGGTGGTGGTTATTGCCATCTTCTCCATTCTGGGCTGGGTGGCTGGTGTGGAGGTTGATGCCTTGTTTGTTACCGGCGTGTTAGCGGTTGTTGGTATAAGCGTGAATAACATCGTGGTTGTCTTTGACCGTATTAGAGAGAACTTGAAGCGGGGGGTGAGCCGCGATTTTGAAGTGGTAGTAAATTACGGTATCATTGAGTCCATGGGGCGCTCTCTAAATACGGGTCTGGCTACTCTTTTCGTTATATTGGCGCTTTACCTGCTCGGTGGAACGACCACGCATAGTTTGGTGTTGGCGCTTCTAATTGGTATTGCTACCGGAATCTATTCTTCCCTGTGCATTGCTGGACAGCTTTTGGTAGTTTGGGAAAAAGGTTTTGCCTCCCGGAAAAAAGTAGCCACAAGTACTGTCTAAGTGTGACCACTGCGAGGTGTCAACCCCGTCGAATTGCGTTGAACACTATATCAAGCTTCTACATGGTGGATATTTTTCGCCATTTTTATGAAGTTATCGAAGTTTACCGGCTTTGTTCTTGACTCTTGTTTGCCCAGAGGGTCACAGATTTGATGGTTTCCCCTAAGTATGTCGAGAGTGGCGGCTATAGATAGAGATAGCGCCTCTAGGTTGTAGCCGCCTTCCAGGGTAAGGACCATGCGCCCTTGACATAACATGTCAGCTAGAGTCTTTGTGATTTCTACCAGGCGGGCGAAGCCGGAGGTGCTCATTTGCATTAGAGCCAGGCTGTCAGCCCAGTGGGCATCATAGCCGGCGGAGACCAGGATGAGTTGTGGTTCGAAGCGTTTGGCTACCGGCGCCAGTATGTCTTCGAAGACTGCCTGATATTCGTCATCTCCCCACCCAGCCAACAGTGGCACATTAACATTAAATCCTTCGCCATCCCTGGCTCCGGTCTCATCGATACTACCTGTTCCGGGGTAAAATGGGTATTCGTGAGTTGAGAAATAGAGGACATGTGGGTCGGCATAGAAGGTGTCCTGCGTGCCGTTGCCGTGGTGGACATCGAAATCTATTATAAGGATTCTGTTGATATCGAAGTTGGACATGGCGTACTTGGCGGCTACAGCTATATTGTTGAACAGGCAGAAGCCCATGGCTTGCCAGCAGGTGGCGTGGTGTCCAGGTGGTCTGACTAAAGCGAAGGCGCTGTTAACCTGCCTGTTCATTACTGCGTCGACTGCTGTTAAAGCACCACCGGCAGCATAGACAGCCGCATTGTATGAGCCAGGCGACGTCACAGTATCGGGGTCAAGCCAGCCACCCCCTCTTTCCGCTTGCACCTGGATTCGGGAGATATATTCTGGGGCGTGCACTTTTGACAATTCGTCAATCGTGGCGGCGCGCGGTGATAGTAAAACAAGCTTGTCCTTCAGTTGGTTCTCTTCCAGGTGCGATATTGTGGCTACCAGTCTCTGGGCGTTTTCGACATGCGTGCCGGTGTCGTGTTCTAGATAGACCGGGTCGTAAATCAGTCCTACACTCATTGTGACTTTGAACCTTGAAAAGTTGCTTAAGGGCAATCTTGAGCAAAGGCGCCCTTATAATATCAAAGCTGGGTCGGGTGAGCAATATATTGACCGGCTCATAGACCGTGTGTAGCATAGACCTCTTGTATTCTACAGTAGAAGTGGAATATAATACCTAGTAGTACTAGGTATTTGGCAAGGGCTAAGTCAGGTAACAGTCTGAAATAAAGGAGGAAGTTGTGGTTAAGCTTGTTACTGATAGCGTTTCTGACCTGCCGCCCGAGGTGGTCAAAGACTTGGAAATAACGGTCATTCCGCTGCATGTACATTTCGGCTATGAGACCTATAAAGATAGGGTTGACCTGAGTTCTGAGGACTTTTACCATAAGCTAGAACATAGTTCTAGTTTTCCTTCTACCTCTGCCCCAAGCCCTGGTCTTTTTGCTGAAGTCTTCGATGACTTAGCTATGAAGTGTAATCAAATTTTGGGTGTGTTTGTGTCCCGTAAGTTGAGCGCAACTTATGACGCGGCGGTACAAGGTGCGAAGCTAATGAAGAGAAAGTGTCAAGTGGAGATTGTCGACTCCGCATTGGGTATAATGGGGCAGGGGCTGTTGGTTATGGAAGCGGCAAAGAAGGCTCTGGCTGGAGCTAGCATTAGCGAACTCGTCAGCATGATATCAGGAAATATTCAGCGAATGCATGTCCGGGTATCCCTTGATACTCTTGAGTATTTGGCTAGAGGAGGACGCATTGGCAAGGTGCAGGCTTTCCTGGGGTCGATGCTTAGGATGAACCCAATCATTGGTATAAAAGATGGTGTAGCTTTTCCTTTTGCCAGGGTGCGTTCAAGAGCTCAGGCTGTGGATTGGCTATGTGATTTTGCGTCTAAGTTCGAAAAGGTAAAGGCATTGGCTGTAGAGTATGGCACTAACGCTGCTGAAGCCAAGGCATTAGCCGAGCGTATCGCCTCTATGTTTCCAAAGGTCCCGATGTATATATCTAATGTTAGTCCAGTTATCGGCACGCATACAGGCCCTAATGTTCTGTCGGTAACTGTAATGGAGGCTTAGGCAGGGCTATCATGCACGGTGATTAGGTCATCAGTTTGTAGATATATTTTGACGAGCCTGCTGTATTTTTGATTGCCTTTCGGTAGCTTTAACCAATTGGTTGCTGACACTGTGCTAGACTTGGGTTGTCCGTGAATGGTCGTTTACTAATCTGTCTGTCAGGCTAATCAGCGAGTCATTGGTAGCCATCTCAGCTCAGCAAGTTTTTGCACAAGCTGCTTGAGCTGGGTAACATCCCGGCAGATTGAACGAAATCCGATTGCCTTTCCTTCGTTGTCTCGCAGAAGGGAAACTGAGTTTTCTAAAAATATTTGTTCTCTGCCATGTTTAATGCTGGCGAAATGGTAGGACTTGAGTGGCTCACCTGTCCGGTAGACTTTATTCCAGGTCTTGTATATTTCATCTACATCTTCTTTGGGTACGTATAAGCGGAAGTTCGTGCCGATTAGCTCTTCCTTATTGTATCCGAATTGACGGCAAATCTGGCTGTTGACGAAGTTGAGATTACCAGCCAGGTCTACCTCATAATAACCTTCTTCTATCTCCTCCAGCAGGGTCCGATATCTATCTTCAGACCATCTTATAGTTTCCTCAGTTCGTTTGCGCTCGGTGATATCGTGGCCAATACTGCGGAATCCGATAATCTCTCCTCTTGCGTTCCTTAAGGGAGAAGCCGAGGTCTCGGCAATCAAAGTTGTACCATCCTTATGAATGACTTCATAAGTAAGTTTTTTGATCGTCTTGCCAGTGCGAAAAACTTGATTGAATGCCAGGTATACGGCTTCAGCGTCTTTTTCAGTCACGTAGTATCGAAAGTTTGTTCCTAGCAGCTCTTCTGTGGCATATCCTAGAACGCTGCAGAGCGAGTCGTTAACCACGGTGAAATTGCCATGAAGGTCTACCTCGAAATAGGCGTCTTTTATCTCCTCCAAGATAGTTCGGCATCTCTGCTGCGATTCTATTATGGTCTCTTCCAGCCGCCCGCGTTCTATGATGTCAACGGGGCTTCCCCCGACAGCCTGATTACAAATGAATTCAGTTGAAGTGGATTTCCCTGGAATCCAAGAGAGCTTGCCGTTTTTGCCGTTAGTTTTTATTTCTACGGGCTCGTGCTGATATGGTGGTAGATGGGGGTCATCTAAGTTCTCTATTTTCCTCTTCTCGATTGCCTCTTCACCGTCAGCATTTGCAATGTCGGGAGGACACGGGTTACGCAGTCCATTTTCCGTATGGACCTCTCGCTCCTGGGATGGTGAGTTGGCGTGCTTAGATTTCCCGTATAGTAAGAAAGTAATAGGTGCTGATACAGCGATGGTTTAAGTGATTGTTTGGGCTTGCAGGTCATTGTAATGAGCTTGGTTTTCTTGAGGCTGCCGAACTGAAAAAGAAGACGGAAAAAGATATAGAGGATTTATGGACCTCTTAGTCTGCCTATTCTTCTACGTAGACTTCGCTTAAAGTGGGGATACCCTGAGCATCCAGTTTATAGTTCTTGACATAAGGTTTAATTAAAAGATAGGTCTTATCAAACCACAGAGGCAAGCAAGCGGCTTCATCTACCAGTATCTGCTCGGCTTGCTGGTACAGGGTGAATCGGGTGTTCTCATTCTGCTCTATGCCTGCCCGGTCGAGTAGGGTATCCACCTCCGGGTTGCTGTAATTGCCGGTGTTATATTCGGCGCCGGTGTGAAATAGTATGTCCAGGAAGTTCTGAGGGTCTGGATAGTCAGCAATCCAGCCGCTGGCAAACATCTCATCAGCCTCCTCTTTTAAGAAATAGGAGAATGTCTCTGGCTCAAGCTGCCTTACGCTTACTTCCACGCCAAGATTTTCTCGCCAGTCCTGGATTATAGCTCCTAGATATTCCGGTATGTTGCCTCCCCAGCCAGAAGTGGTAAGCGTGATAGGTGGTAAATTGGCAGCGCTGCCGTATTTTGAGCTGGCGATAAGACTTTTCGCCTTAGATACGTCGTAGGTAAGTCCTTCAAGGTTTTCGTTGTAGCCAGGGATATTCGGCGGCAAAATGCCATCGGCTTTGGTCGCCATGCCTTTGAGGGCTAGTTTTATAAGCCGCTCTTTATTTACCGCATGACAAAAAGCTTGGCGGATACTGGCATCATCAAATGGTGGCTTCTGAGTGTTGAAGCCTATGTAGAAAAGGCTTGACTCGGGGAATACTGACAATTCTTTATAAAAAGGACCCTTTTCATCTGCTGCTTTATCAATGTAGTATTCACTGACCTCTGTCACGTCGATTTCACCTAATTCATACATTGCCATAGGCAAACCAGCTAGAAGATAGTAGGCTACTTTTTTGATGGTAGGAGGCTGGCTGTAATAAAGCTCGTTCGGCTCTAGCGTTAATGTCTCGTCTATTCTCCATTCCTTAAGCTTGAAGGGGCCGGTACCGTTCGGTTTCAGCCACCAATTTTTACCAGATTCTACATTGGCTTTATCGACAACGAAGGCGGTAGGATAGGTTAGTTTAGCTAGAAAATAAGCCTTAGGAGCGTCGATGGTAACTTCCAGGGTGTAATTGTCAATGACCTCGACGCCGCTGATTTTTGTGGCTTTGCCTTCCAGAACATCTTTGACACCGATTATATCGCCTAGATAAGTGGCTGCTGTTTGCGAGCCTGTTTCAGGGTTGCAGGCTCTTTCCCATGAATATTTGAAGTCTTGGGCGGTAACCTCTTTGCCGTCTTGGAACTTTACTCCTTTGCGCAAATAGAAAGTATAGCTCTTGCCGTCATCGCTCTTTTGCCAGCTTTCAGCTATGTCAGGTACCGGCTTTGCCTCATCGCCGAGGCGAACCAAGCCACTGAAGATTTGCATTATGTAGGTATGTGAAGTCATCTCACTGGAAATTGCCGGGTCAAGGGTCATGGGTCCGGAGTCCCACAGGTTGAGGACTCCTTTTTCTCGGATAGGTGTTTCTTTGGTCGGACAGTTAATGACGAAGGGTAAGGTGACCAGAGCACAAAGGAGAGCACCTAATAGTGTGAATTGCCAAGCTTTTTTCATTTGTCTTTAAGCCCTTGATAAATTTATTGGTGTCTATTGGAGTTTAGGTGGTAGCGATGTACCGTTTAAGGTTTGCTCCTTCTTGTAGTTGTTTTATTTTCTGGGTTGCTTTCCACTTCAATTCAAAAGCATTTCGGACTTTACTATTAATATCCAGCCTCACATTTTTACTTTTGCTTATGGGTAGAAGTAATTCCCGCCACCTGTCCGCTATATTGGGAAGTGTGGTCTCAATAAGAACTTTGTCGTCTATCTGTCTTTGTACCGTGGGGCTAGATAGTAGGTAAATCAAGTAGTAAGGCGTCATGTCAAATTCGTTTTCAGCTTTGACAACCCTAAAAATCGAGATTTCCTTTGTTAATAACACTTGTTTATCGAATGGCGAAATAAGAGCTGCACTTCCAATCCTGTAGCTCCCTCGTCTCACAAATAGTAGATCGCCCACTTCTAGATCTATACCTGTCCCCTTCATTTTTAGGTAAATACCCATGGGGACCAAGGCAGTTGGATTCTTGTAGACCTCCCAGTTAATAATGTCTGCAACCCTCACATAGGGAATGTCACCTGTTCCTTTGAAGACTGCGTCTGGTGAGCCATGCCCTTCGTATGCCCTGATTATGCCTCTATCTACCAATTCGCCCATCGACACTAACTCGCAGTCATTTTTCCCAGCATATTGCTTAAGTTCTTTCATATAATCGCGCCAATAATATCGAGGCACCAAAACCTTTGGATTTGTTTCACTGCATTTAACAGAGAATAAGAGATGGCTCGGGGTAGTTTTTGATTTTCTATCTTGCCTTACCTTCTCTATGATGATGGGGATATCATCGTCAATTTCGTCGGTTCGTTGATGGGTCTTTTGGTCTATTTTATACAAAGTTCTTCCTGTGTGGTCATGGCCAACAGCGCGGGCAATGGAGAACTGAATTTCGTAATCTGTGGTGGCGTGGCTTTTCTCCAAGACAACAATCACGGTCTTTGCGTTATTATCAGGTCTAAAGGTATCGTGTGCTAGGTCAACGACGTGCAGGATTTTGTATTTGTGTAGCAATTGTAATATGTGTTCCGACGATATTGCGTGGAGATATGTTTCAGGAAGGACGATAGCCATTCTTCCGCCTTCTCTCAATAATTGCAGACACCTCTCAATAAACAGTATTTGTGGTACTTGCTTATCCAAAACCTTATCGGTTTTTTCCCACTTGTCGGTGCTCTTTTTCTTCTTCCATTGAAAACCTAACTCATATTGCTGCAATATTGACTTGTCAGTGATTGGGATTTTGGAACCAAAGGGCGGATTTGTAAGAACGATGTCAAATAAACCAACCTTGACTTTTTCTCTCAGCAGAGGTTTCCATTCTTCGGGGTTTACTAGACTGTCATCACAAAAGATACCACCGCGGCCGTCACCTACTATAGCCATATAGGCTTTGCTTACTTTAGCCAGATCGAATTCCTTATCTATGCCAAAGAAGTTCTTGGATGCTACGCCTGTTTTCATATTCCCCATTTGCTCTTTGGAAAGGTGTTTATACTTTTCTTCAGTTTTTCTCCAAACGTGCTCCAGCGCAACAATTAAGAAACCGCCGGAGCCACATGCAGGGTCGATGATCTTCTCAGTCGGTTTTGGATCAAGTATTTCTACGCATATGCGGACAAGATTTCTTGGCGTGAAGAATTGTCCTTTTTCTCCTCGAAGTGTAGGCCCGATAAACACCTCAAACGCATCTCCTACAGCATCCTTGTCTGTCTTTAAGAGGCTGTAATTCTGTAATTGGCCAACAACATAACCGATAGATTTAGCATCGAGTAGCAACTTCTCATCCTGCTCGAAGACATCTTGGTATGCACTTTTGACTTCATCAAATATGCCCCTTATTCTTTCTGCAACTTTTTCGTCTGGTTCTTCTGCACCAGCCTTAAATTTCAAGTCTTGATAGTTATGAATTTCATCATATATCTTGCAGAATAGTAGACGAATCATTTCTCCGCCGAGTCTTTCTGCTCTCGGCAGGTTACTGTTCGTGTACAGGTGGTAATAGGTAATTTTGAAGATTGACCTCAAATTGCGGGCTGCGATTAGTTCATCGCCGGTTTTATGCTTTCCAATTTCTTCCCAGGATTGCCCTTTCTTAGGGATGTTTCGCCATTCAATAAGCTCAGGGGTGTAAGAGGGGGGCTTCCTTAGCACCCTATAGTAGGCTATCTCGCTTCCGTTAAACCAAACTCCACCTTCGGCAGGAGTAGGGTCAATGTAACTCTTTAGTTGGTTTTCTCCGTCTTTCTTATCCTTCCGTTTTGTCTCTACAATGAGGAATATATTGTCAAACGTCTTTTTGTTGTCTCTAAAAACTACTATGTCTGCTGGGCCAATTTTTGTACTTCCCTTCTGGATATAGAATTCGGGAGAAGTCTGGATTTGGTCTTTGGAATAACCGTACTCCTCCACTAGTCTTTTTGCGAAGACCTGCTTTGCCTCAGTCTGCTCAGGAGTCTTATGAACCAACTGGCCAGTGATGTAATCTCGAACATACCCCTCCTTTTCTACGGTTTCAGCGCTGGTATCTTCAACTTTTGGTTTATATGCCTTCATCATTTTTGCCCCCTGAATCTCCTCAAAATAGATTTTTGGCTTTCATGCTTAAATGGTCTCTGTCGCATATAACTATATGGTCGAGAACTTCTATTCCTATAATTTCACCTGCTTCCACCAGTCGCTTGGTTAGCTTGATGTCGTCTTCTGAGGGGGTGGGGTCACCGGAAGGGTGGTTGTGCATGAAGATGACCGAGGCGGCACAGGAGGAGATGGCTTCTTTAAATACCTCGCGTGGATGTGCCAGGCTACAGTCAAGGCTGCCGATGGAAATTTTATGAGTGTTTATCAGATGATTTCTAGTGTCCAGGCAAAGCACCAGGAAGTGCTCTTTCTTTTTGCCCTTTAGCTGACTTCCAACTGCTTTTATGGCATCTTCTGGAGATTTAACCTTGATTTTCGGACATTCGCTGGAGGAATTCTCCAGTCGCTTGCTCAATTCGAAAGTGGCTTTTATTTGAGCAGCTTTAGCCGGGCCTATGCCTTTTATCTGGGTTAGCTCTTCCAAGGATGCAGAGGCGAGGTTCTTCAGATTACCGAATTTGGTCAGCAATTTCTGGGCGGTAACAATTACCGATTCGCCTTTGATGCCACGTCCAAGAATCAATGCCAGAATCTCCTGGCTGGAGAGAGCTTCGGTGCCCAGTTTTAAGAGTCTCTCTCTAGGCCTTTCAGAAAGAGGCAGGTCGTGAACTGTGAAAGAGTCCTTCAATCAAGTCGCCCCTAATATAATATTCGCTGTTGCTGTTTTAATTGGTATCCCTTCTCAACAGAGCGTTGCTGGACTGGTCCGCAGCACCCAGATGTGCTTGAATTCAAGCTGAGATTTAATTTGAATAGTTATGTATTTGCGCCATAACGTATCAAGTCCATCTTGGTCGAAACCGTACACCTCGGTCATGGCTTCATCGCAAGAATTGCCTTCCTTTAATAAACTTAGAAGGTGAAGCATTTTATCTTTGCCGTAGTTCTGTATGAGGAATTCGACCAGACTTTGACTTTCGGCATAGGAGATATATGCTTCTTCCGGTATGGCTGAAAACGGACTGGATAGGCTACGCACCGAGATGAGTTTATTTTCAGATATTGCCTTTTTGAGCCATGACTCTAGGTAAGGGTCCGGTTTGCCCTCGGCGTGCATGGCTAAGCCTTCATCTAGCCAGTTGGGTAGAACGATAGCTCCGTAGGGGCTGAAAGTCATCTGATGAATCACCATGTGCCCCAATTCATGAGCTACAGCTCTTTTCCCCCAGTCCAGTTCATTCGGAGGAACACCGATGGAGATGATGCCGTATTCAGTAAAAGCTACACCGCCTGTCCATTCTTGCGGAAAAATCATAGCGCCTTGGAGGTCTTTGCTGCTGGCGTAAATGAACAAGCTTATAGGTTTTTCGGGGTAGATACCCGTGTCTCTAGACAATCTTTCCAATGCCTGTTGACAGGCAGCCATCAGCTCGTTAGCAAGGGACTGAGTACCTTTATACCAGAAGAGGCTAAGTTGCCCCATGTTTAACTTCTGCCAGGAATAGCGCAGGTCGTCAAAGCGAATCGTCTCAGGGGGAGTTATCAGTCTATCCCCGGTTCCATCTTCAATCGTCCACCAGTATCTGACTGTGGCTCCGGCTGGCAGGTTGGCTTTTCTCATATCCCATATCCATTCTGTTTCCACTTCCGGAGACGGAGTGAAATCAGCCCAGGCTTCACTGGTGACCTGAGCGTAGTTCATTCTATCGACTTGATAGTGCAGGCGTATTCTGGTTATGTCGCTTTGGCTTGTAGCTTTGATTCCAAAGACCAAGGCTGAAGGAAAGTATATCTCAGCAGTGCTGTCTACCAGGGAGATTCCTCCCTGGGCATTGGTAATAGACGGTGTAATAAGCAGAATGGTAGTCAGGATTAATGAAATGAACAATTTAGTCATTTTTCACTCCAAGTTTATGACGCAGATAAGCATTAATGAACTCATCGAGTTCTCCATCTAGAACAGCAGTGGTATCACCAGTTTCGTAGTTGGTGCGGTGGTCTTTGACCATTCTGTAAGGGTGCAGAACATAGCTTCGAATCTGGTTACCCCAACCGGCTTCAATTCGTTCACCTTTGAGTTTGGCTTTCTCTCTTTCTTTTTCAGCGCGATTCAGTTCAAGAAGGCGTGCATAAATTACTTTCAGAGCGCTCTCTTTGTTCTGGCGTTGGGAACGTTGACTTTGACAGCTCACTATCAATCCTGTGGGAAGATGAGTTATTCTCACGGCACTGCTTGTTTTTTGCATGTGCTGCCCGCCGGGTCCGCTTGACCTGAAAGTATCTATTTTTAAATCCTCAGGATTTACTTTGATGTCTGTTTCCTCTTCAGCTTCAGGAAGGACTTCGACTAGGACGAACGAGGTATGTCGGGCATGGTCGGCATCGAACGGGGAAAGTCGGACTAGACGGTGGACGCCGTGCTCTGATTTCAGATAGCCATAAGCATAGTCCCCTCTAATTTCCACAGTGGCACTCTTTATACCAGCCTCGTCACCAACGGAGGCATCTAATATTTCGGCTTTGTATTTGCGCCGCTCTGCCCAGCGCAGATACATCCTCAACAACATCTCTGCCCAGTCTTGGGACTCGGTGCCGCCAGCGCCAGCATGCACAGTCAAGATGGCGTCTCTGTTATCATATTCGTCGCTCAAAATCAATTGAGTTTCTAGCTCATTAAGCTGAGAATTTACGTCCCTTATATCTCGCTGGATTTCTTCTTGAAGAGACTGGTCATTTTCTTCGATGGCTAGTGTTGTCATATCAAGGAGTTCGGTGGCTCTCCTTTCTAACTGGCGCCAGGTCTGGACTATATTTTTAGCTATTCCCAATCGGCGCATGGTGGATTGTGCTTTAGCCTGATCTAGCCAGAAGTCCGGCTGTGCGGTTTCAACCTCTAGTTTGGCGATTTCCCTTTCCTTTCTTGGGATGTCAAAGGCGCACCATTATATCTGAGATTCGGTGGTTTAGAGCTTCGATTTTATCCTTTTCTTCCTGCATTATTCACAACTCCTATTCTGCTGTAAATCGATTGACTCAAACAGGCTAGGTTGACTTATTTGTTTGTGACTGTAAACGGTGGTTATGGATTTGCCGCTGGCAGCAAGGTGGGCTAACCGACATGGCTCGGGGAGTCGTTGTCCACGGCAACACTCCATTACCCAGTGGATAGCTGTTGGCAGGTCAATCTTGTGACCGATGGAGATGTAAATTGGACTCACGTTAGCTTTAGTCCGCAGAGCAACTCCAATAACTTCACCTTTGTCAGTAAGTTCGGCGTAAGCACCAGCCTCAGCGGTTACAGGTATATGAGTGCCACACAGTCGTGATTTGGCACAACCTATGGTGGGTATGTTAAGAAGCAAACCTATATGTGAAGCAAGTCCAAAACGCCTGGGATGAGCAATTCCTTGTCCATCCACTAGAATAAGGTCGGGGTCGGTAGATAGTCTTTGACAAGCAGCCAATACTAACGGAGTCTCTCTGAAGGATAAGAGTCCGGGTATATAAGGAAAATTGACTTTATCCTCAGTGGTTTCGACCTCAATTACATTGAGTTCGGGGTAGTTAAGGATGACCGCAGCAGACCGAGCGATTCCTCTGGTGTCTGGTGCCGATATATCCACACTGGCGATAAAGCGAGGTTTAATATCCTCGCTTTCGCGTGATACTTGACTAGCCAGCTCCATTTGTATCCGTTTAGCCTGGGCAATACTTATTTGCCAGCTGTGCAGCTGCCGTGTTCTCACGTCCTTGATTATAATGGCTGAGTTCGCCGATGGCAACATCGGAAGTGATGACATATTGACAGTTGAACTAACTTGTTGCATAATAACCTACAAAATTTTCAAGGAGGCTTAACCTGAACGGGTAGCTAATGGTAAAGATAAGATTACGGCGGGTTGGTACCAGGAACAAGCCCATGTACCGAGTGGTAGTGGCTGACCATAGGTCACCGCGAGATGGTGATTTTATTGAGATCATCGGAAATTATAATCCATTGACGGAGCCGGCAACCTTTTTTGTCGATGAAGAAAAGGTGCTGAAGTGGCTTAAGTATGGTGCCAAGCCAACGGATACTGTGTTAAGGTTGCTGTCTAAGGGGGGGGTAATGGATAAGTTTAAGCCTGCTGCTGTGAAGAAGGTGCGGGCAACAAAACCGAGAAAGACGAAACCCACAGTCAAAACCAAATCAACAACTGAGGAGTCATCATAATGAAGGAGCTAATAGAATACATTGCCAAAGCTATTGTTAACGCATCTGATGATGTAAAGGTTACTGAGGAAACTGATGACAAGGGTATGGTGGTGGTGAAGTTGGAAGTTGCTCCAGATGATAAGGGGAGGGTGATTGGAAGGCAGGGTCGTGTTGCTGAGGCGATGCGAACCTTGCTGCGGGTGGTGGCGACTAAAGAGGGTATTCGTGTCAGGCTTGAGATACTATAGATTATCTGTCAGTTACACTGCAAGTCTGTGATCCGGTAAGTGCACTCTCCTGTAATTCCGATAGATAGCCATTCGATTTTCTGAAGGATGATTATCTCCCTGGTGCCGATTTTCGGCGTCTCCTTTCAGCTACCCTAAGACGTACGAGAGAACGAAGAAGAGCAGCTTGTGCTTGTGCCACATCCAGTTCCGGTGGATGAGTCTTGAGCCGCTCTTCAGCTCGTCGTTTAGCCTCTTCAGCGCGCTCAATATCGATTTCCTCGGCGCGTTCACAGGCATCGGCTAGTATTATGATTTTATCGGGACGTATCTCAAGAAAACCACCAGAAACAGACATGTACGTTTCCTCGCTGTCTTTTCTGATGAGCAATTCTCCAGGTTTGAGCATTGTCATCAGTGGAGCATGATGGGGGAGGATGCCCAGCTCTCCTTCTATACCCGGTGCAACTACCACGTTGACGTCATCGGCGAAAACTTGACGCTCGGCAGTTATAATTTCAAGCCTTAAGGTTGCCATTATTCTCCCTCAAGTTTCTTAGCTTTGGCTACTGCTTCTTCAATTGTCCCAACCATGAAAAAAGCTGCCTCTGGAAGCTGGTCATGCTTGCCTTCTAGGATTTCCTTGAAACCGCGGACTGTTTCTTTTATGGGAACGTATTTGCCTTCGGTGCCGGTGAAAGCCTCGGCAACGAACATAGGCTGGGATAGGAACCTTTGGATACGACGGGCTCTGGCTACGGTAAGTTTATCTTCATCGCTCAGCTCTTCCATGCCTAATATGGCGATTACGTCTTGAAGGTCTTTGTAGCGTTGTAACACTCGTTGCACATTGCGAGCAGCTTGATAATGTTCTTCACCGACAACTTGCGGGTCGAGAATGCGGGAGGTCGAAGTTAGTGGGTCGACAGCAGGGTAGATACCCAGTTCGGCTATAGAGCGTTCCAACGAAATTACACCGTCGAGGTGTCCAAAAGTAGTCACGATTCCTGGGTCTGTATAGTCATCAGCAGGCACATATATGGCTTGAAATGAAGTGATGGAACCTCTCTTTGTGGAGGTGATTCTTTCTTCTAGCTCACCGACATCGGTAGCCAGTGTGGGTTGGTAGCCGACTGCAGATGGCATGCGGCCAAGAAGTGCTGATACCTCCATATTAGCCAAGATGTGGCGGTAAATGTTGTCAATAAATAAAAGTACATCTTGTCCTTCTGCTTCACGGAAATATTCTGCCATGGTTACGCCAGTAAGGCCAATTCGTGCTCGGACTCCGGGGGGTTCGTTCATTTGTCCAAAGACCATCATGGTCTTTTCTATAACGCCAGATTCTTTCATCTCTCGCCAAAGGTCATTACCTTCTCTTGACCTTTCGCCGACTCCGGCGAATACGGAGAAGCCACCATGCTCAGTGGCAATATTGTGAATCAACTCCATTATGATGACAGTCTTGCCCACTCCAGCGCCGCCATAAGCGCCAATCTTACCACCTCTAGTAAAAGGAGTAATCAAGTCTATTACTTTCAGACCTGTTTCCAGCATTTGTGTTGTTGTTTCTTGTTCTTCTAGTGGTGGTGGAGGACGATGAATTGGAAGTTTCTCCTTGGTTGCTACGGTGCCAAGATTGTCTAATGGTTCGCCGAAGACATTAAACAGCCGCCCTAGAGTGGCTTTCCCTACAGGTACAGTTACTGGTGCTCCGGTGTCAATTGCCTCGGCTCCCCTTTCTAACCCATCAGTAGGGCATAAAGCTAGGCAGCGAACCCAATTATTGCCTGCATGTTGCTGAACTTCGAGAACAATTCTATTGCCATTTTGATTAATCTCAATGGCATTGTATATCTCTGGTAACGCTTCTTGGGGAAATTCTACGTCGACTACTGTGCCGATTACTTGAACTACTTTACCTTTTGTCAATGTGTCACCTCCTCTAGTGTAGGACTTCGACGCCTCCAGTAATGTCAAGAAGTTCTTTGGTAATCATCTCCTGACGGGCTTTGTTTAAAGTAAGGGTGAGGTCAGAGATAACCTCATTGGCATTATCGGTGGCATTTCGCATGGCGACCATTCGAGCTGATTGCTCGCTGGCAATAGCCTCGCGAATAGCATGGTAAACCTTCATCTCTACAAAACGTGGTAGAAGTTCACCTAGAACAAACTCGGGGCCTGGTTCGTAAATATATTCTGTTGTTTCTGTTTTGGGTATTGCAGCCGGTTCTACAGGAAGCAATGGCTCTAACGTTGGTCTTTGGGTCATTGTAGTGATGAATTGGGTATAGGCTAGATAGACCATGTCGATATAGCCGCTTGTGTAATCATCGACAACAATATGAGAAATAGGCAGTGTTTCAAGCAATGTAGGACGATCACTGATCTTAGTAAACTCTGCCCGGATATCATGTCTATAACGCGTCATGAAATCTCGCCCTTTGCGACCGATAGTGATAAGCGTAACCGGCACATTTCGCTCCAGAATGAAATTAGCGGTTAAGCGATTCATATTGGCGTTAAGACCACCGCATAGACCTCTATCTGTAGTGACGTGTACTACAGCTATTCTCTTCACATCTCTCTTTGCCAGCAAGGGATGTAGTGGACCAGTCTTTGCAGACTCGACGGCGAGGTCAGAGATTATCTGACCGATTTTGTCGCTGTAGGGACGTCCAGCTAAAGCTTGTTCTTGAGCTCGCTTCATCTTAGCAGTAGCAATCATTTCCATTGCCCTGGTGATTTTAGCTGTGCTCTGGACACTGCGAATACGTCTACGAAGCAGCCGTGGACTAATCATCTTTTTCCTTTAATAAGCTACGCTTTTCTTGAATTCCGCTATTGCTGATTTTAATTTCTCTTCGACTTCTGGTTTGATTTCCTTATCGGTTAAGATATGCTGGTTTATGTCAGGATGATTTGTCTCCATGAACCTATGAAAGTCCTGTTCAAAAGCAGCGATCTTTTCTAGTGGCACATCATCTAGATAGCCATTCGTGACAGCATACAGAATGCTAACCTCTTTTTCTAAGGGCATCGGGACGTATTGAGGTTGTTTCAATACTTCGGTGATCCGTTGCCCACGTTCTAGTTGGGACCGGGTGGCTTTATCCAAATCAGCAGTGCCGAATTGGGCAAAGGTGGCTAGCTCGCGGTATTGTGCCATATCGATTCTCAATCTACCAGCTACCTGTCTCATAGCTCTGGTCTGTGCATTGCCACCTACCCTTGATACTGATAAGCCAATGTTTAATGCTGGACGGATACCGCTGTTAAACATATCTGTTTCAAGGTAAATCTGCCCGTCGGTAATAGAGATAACATTGGTTGGGATATAGGCAGCCAGGTCACCGGCTTGAATTTCTATTATAGGGAGGGCGGTGAGTGAGCCACCACCATGTTCTTCATCCAGCTTGGCAGCTCGTTCAAGGAGTCGGCTGTGGAGGTAGAAGACATCGCCGGGATATGCCTCACGACCGGGTGGACGCCTGAGTATTAGTGATAGCTGTCGATAAGCCCATGCGTGCTTTGTTAAATCATCATAGATAACAAGCGCATCTCTTCCTTGTTCCATGAACTCTTCGCCGATAGCACAGCCAGAGTAAGGGGCTAAATACTGCAATGGTGCTGGATCAGAGGCGTTAGCTGCTACGACTATGGTATTTTCCATGACTCCATATTTCTGAAATGTTCCTATTACCTGTGCCACCTTGGATGTTTTTTGGCCAATAGCTACATAAATGCAGATGAGGTCGCCGTCTTTCTGGTTGATGATGGTATCGATAGCGATTGCTGATTTGCCTATGGACCTGTCGCCTATAATTAACTCGCGTTGGCCTCGACCGATTGGAATCAGAGCATCTATCGCCTTTATACCTGTGTATACTGGTGTGTTTACTCGTTGTCTCATTACCACGTTAGGTGCTACTCTTTCCACTGGCCGTGTCTTGGCTGTTTTAATCGGTCCCAGCTCGTCTAAAGGGTTGCCTAGTGGGTCGACCACACGGCCGATAAGTTCGTCACCTACAGGCACTTCAACTACTCTTCTAGTGGAGCGTACTTCGTCTCCTTCCTTAATATGGCTGAAATCGCCGAGAATAACCGCAGCTACATTATCCTCTTCCAAATTAAGTGCTAACCCCATAATCCCGTTGGGGAATTCCAAAAGTTCGTTATACTTAGCACCGCCAAGCCCATGAATTTGGGCAACACCATCGCCGACGCTGATTACTGTGCCTACATCTACCATGGTCACAGTAGAACCAAACTGCTTGATGTTCTCTTTAATGACTGAGACTATATCTCGTCTTTCTGTTGTCATCTTGTCCCCCCTTTATGGGTAGTTATCTCCTGGTTTAAGCTAGACCTTTCTTTAACATCTCTAATTTGTTACGGATGCTGCCATCAATAAGGCTATCGTCTATTCTGGCAATGAAACCACCTAGAATATCTGGATTGACTTGGATTTTGATACTGACTTTCTTACCGACAATTGCCTCAAGGTGATGACTAAGTCTTTCTCTTTCTGTACCATCAAGTGCGATGGCAGTGGTAACCTCAGCACTTTTTATTCCATAGTGGTCGTTTAATAAGCGTTCATATTCGTCTGCAAGTTGCCCGGCGTCTTTGAGCTTGCCTTTGGCAATAAGGAGATAAACGAGATTCAGAGCCATAGGATTTATTTTTCCTAGTATCTCCCGTACTAACTTTGCCTTCAGTTCAAACGTTATCTTCGGGTTTTCTACTAGGGTTGTAAGCTCGGTGTTTCGTGCTAGCTGGGCAATTTTCCCCAGGTTAGACTGCCACTCTTTCAGCTTTTTGCTTTCCAGAGCAATCTCGAAAACCGCTTGGGCATAGCGTTTGGCAGAAGTTGTTATCGGCATTTGATTATTAGCCTTCTACGATTTTTTAAAAGTAGTGCTCTCCTTGAGTACTTCATCAATAAGTTTTCGGTGCTTCTTTTTATCTACCGTTTCTTTGATTACCTTTTCTGCAGCCAAAATGGCAATATCGGCAAATTCAGCACGCAGTTCCTCAATGGTTTTATCCCTCTCCCGTTGTATTTCGCTGCGTGCCTTGGCAATCAGGGACTCAGCCTCTTGGCGGGCGCTGTCTTTAGCTTCTTCCTTGAGTCTTTCTCCTATTTGTGTCGCCTGGACTATTACCGCTTGTCCCTCTTTGCGTGCCTTTTCCAGGTGGGCTTTGATTTCCTCTTCGCTGCGTGCTGTTTCTTGTTTGATTTTTTCGGCTTGCTCCATACTCTCTCTTATCTTGGTCTGCCTCTCATCAAGCATCTTGAGCACGGGCTTATATAAGAAGATACTGAGTAATGTAAACAAAATGACAAAATTTATGAGAAAAGCCACCAAAAGCGGTAGGTTAATTCCAATACCTTCCATGTCATCACCTAACTTGTAAGTTCATTTATTGCCCTTATGGGGATGTTTAGGCACCGGCGCTTACATTAATGTCGGATCGAGAGCCACGAAAATCCTACTTAGGCAAACATAAAGACAATTATAATCATACTGAAAGCTACTACAATCCCGATCGTTATGGCTGCGCCTATAAGACCACCTATGAAACCTGGCAAACCGCCTTCTTCCATTTCTAATTCTCCTTTTATACTACTAAAGCTAGTAGGATAGCCACTATCAGAGCATAGATTCCGATTGCTTCAGCTAAGGCACCAATCAAAATCATATTTGTCAGGATTGGTCCTCGGGCTTCGGGGTTACGTCCAATGGCTTGCATGGCACCGAAGCCAATAAGTCCCAGACCTATGCCAGGACCTATCATGCCTAGTCCACCGGCTAACCCTGCGGCTAACATTTTCATAGTTTCTGCGTCCATATGTGTCCTCCTTTTAATTTGCATGCTCTGGCTCCTCAGCGTGAGGAGCCATGGCAATAACACCAAATACAAGTGTTAATCCAGCGAAGATCAATGCTTGAAGCACGCCGACTAGTAATTCTAGCCCATAGAAAGGAATAGATGCTACTAATGGTATGAGAAACGAGACGACCAAAAGCAATATCTCACCGGCAGTCATGTTGCCAAAGAGACGGAAAGTGAAGCTGATTATCCTAATAAAATGGCTGAGAATTTCTAGTCCGCCTATGAATAGATTAATGAAGCCGAACATAATACCACTTATGGCAGGGCGTATCTTTCCTTTAAATAAGCTTACAAAACCATCACGTAGTTGACCAAAATTGAAGAAGCTATTGATATAATGGAAGAAACCGAGTGAACGTAGCCCCCAAAATTCAACGCAGACAAAGGAGATTAAGGCGATAGAAAGAGGGAGGTTGATATCAGTATTGGCAGCGCGTAGCAAAGGTATAAAAGTGCCATCGTGCTCGGTAATACCTATGGTCCCAAAGAATGGTAAAAGAGCCAGGTAGGCATTAGTCAAAACGTAAAGGAAGATAGTGGCTACCACGGGGAAAAGGGTGCGAGCATTCTTCTCCCCTGCTACATTTTGAACGAAGTTCAGTAGTGTTTCTACAATTAATTCGGCTAGACTTTGTAGCCTTCCTGGTATTAGTTTCATCTTACGGGTGCAGGCATAAACTAAGCTGATTAAAACGATTATAGTAAGCCAGGAAGCAATAAGAGTATTTGTAATAGTGAACATGGAGATATGAAATATTCCTTCTGATGGGAGTTCGACATTTGGTTTAGAGACGTCTAAGAAGCTAGGTGCTTTGATGCCCAGCAGAGTGGAACCCAGTGGTCCGATAATTAGTCCGGTCAAAAGGAGTGCCAAAAGAATAATAATTACCCCGGCGAATATCTTTGTTGAGCAGCCACACCCCATGTTCATTGTGCTATTTCAATCCTTTGTCTTTTTCCTGCTCCTTTTGTTCTAGGTAGAAGTGGCGAAGCATGTGGTAAAGACCGTAGAAGGCAATCACCGTGCCTATACCAAATCCAACAAGAGTATATAGAGGATGTGTATCGAATCTCTGTGGGCGGTCAAGCCAGTAACCGATGCCGGTCGGTATGACGAGACTCAAAGCTACGTACCAGCCTACATTGAAGATAAGCCACAGAGGTTTAGCCCATTCCCGAGGGCTTGGTTTACTTGGTTTAGGCTGTTGTGCCATATGGTAGATGTTCTCTTGGGCTGAATTCATGTTGCTATTTCTTTAGTCTGCTTTTTAGTAATATTGTGGCTTTTTTAGTTACTAGGCTTGCAAAAGCCTCGTAACACCCCTTCTTGATTTGGTATCATTTTTGCCTACATATTTAGTCTAGCAGGTTGAGAAATAGCCGTCATCGACCTTAGGACTAATTTTCATATGTACTAAAAGACGATGCCCCAAAATGCTGATGGAGTGCATTAGTTTGGCTTTATCAGTTAGGCGTCTGCCCATCGCGGCTCTTATCCGCACCCATCATGTTTGTTAGACGAAAATCTACATTTCCCCTGCAATTTGACCGGGAAACTTAGCTAAAACCCTGTTGAGCCATTAAGCAGGCTTTGTAACTGGAGTGCATCTGTGAGTCTGTTTTATGATTTATGCTTTCCTATGTCGTCTAGGTTAAGGGTGTTAATGAAATCGGAGAAAGCTGACAGTTTTTTCAACTCTTGCTCGTCAACCTTACCCTTACTGCCTGGCTTGTCTGCGCTTTTATCTATGGGAATGGGCTTTCCTGTTTCGCGGTCGAGTATTATGCCAGCCTTATCCAGAACTGCTTCCTCAACATATATAGGTACTGTTACTCTTACTGCCAAAGCGATTGCATCGCTGGGACGAGCATCAAGCTTTATCTTGATGAGCAACCATTGTTCATTGGTCTTGTCAAAGCGGAGCACAAACATCAGACCGTCATCATTTATTGCTTCGATGAATCGGTCGTTGGATTCTTGCCATTCATTCGCTATTTTGAGTTTGTGTTCTTTTCCCTGCCAGATAAGAGATATCCAGGACCCATTGTCGTGCCCTCGGTGCGAACTGCCCTCAGAGGGGAATTTTATACTAACCTTTTTCGGCCCATCAGTGGATTCGAGAATAATCTGGGCATAGAATGTGTCCGAGCGGAGGTCGTTTACAACAATTTTACTTATCTCAGTTCCTGATGTGGATTCTAGTGCGAAGATTGCGCTTTTCAGCAGATCGTGGGTCATCGGGCGTGCTAGGTCAACATTTTGCAATTTTATTGATATAGCATCTGCTTCTGCCGGACCGATCCAGATTGGCAAGTAACGGTCTGATGCTTTCTCTCTCAGGATTACCACGTGCTGATAATTCATCAGACTTACCCGAATGCTGTCAATCGTCATCTCTATCATGAGAGGTCCTCCGTATCTTACGCAAAAACCATTGTACTCTATCAAATTTTAGCTGTCAATTTGTCTTAGCTAGATTGCTTGCGTAAAATATCAAGGCAGGCTTTTCAGGGTTAAATTAGGAGATAGGAGGCGTTTTGAAGGCATTAGTGCAGAGAGTTACCAAAGCATCGGTAAGTGTGGATAGTGAATTGGTTGGAGAGATAGGACCAGGGTTAGTTGTCCTCGTTGGTGTGGCTCGGGGGGATACAGAGAGAGACGCTCTTTACTTGGCTGATAAGGTAGTCAATCTCCGCATTTTTGCTGATGAAGCCAGCAAGTTCAATCTTTCGGCATTGGACATTGGTGGTGAGATTCTGATTGTCAGTCAGTTCACTCTTTTAGCGGATACCCGGAAAGGACGTAGACCTAGTTTTGAGGAGGCAGCACCACCGGAGCAGGCTGAAGCCTTGGTTGATTTTTTTATTAGCAGAGTGTGTGATACTGGTCTGAAGGTGGAGTCGGGTAGATTCCAGAAACACATGTTGGTGGAAATACATAATGATGGTCCGGTTACAATAGCATTGAGCAGTAGGGATAAATTTTCCTGAGTTTCAAATGATTGCTAATGCAACTGGTTGCATTTTATTCCTCTTATGCTATACTTTTAGCGATATGAGTTGTGGTCAAGTACTCAGGGGGAGGGGCTATCGGTTAACGCCGCAGCGGATGATGGTGGTCGAGGCGTTGCACGAAGCTGACAGGCATGTTAGTGCTGAGGAGATTTATTCACAGGTTAAAGCCAAGTATCCTTATGCCAATATTTCTACGGTTTACCGGACATTAGATTTATTGAAAGAGCTTGGGCTGGTTACCGAAATCTCCTTAGGAGACGGGTGCGTTCGTTTTCATCCCGCTGAGAAAGGACATCACCATCATCTTGTGTGTCAGAGGTGTGGTAGAATCATCGACTTGCCTGAGTCGGCACTGACTCTGTTGGAGGGAGCTTTATCCGACATGTATCAGTTTAAGGCTGATTTGAAGCATATGGCTGTTTTTGGTCTGTGCTCTCAGTGCCAGGGTGAATAGCACCTTTTTTTGCAGTTTAATGCAATTTATTGCAATTGCATTTAATTGAATGAGTTTGTTAAGGGGGGTGTTTCGATGCATATTCCAGATGGCTTCATCAGTACTCCTATGGCAGCGGCTGGAATTGTCCTGGCTGCTGGCAGCGTAGCTTATGCGGTAAAGGCGACGAATAAGAAGATGGGGGAAAAGCAGGTGCCCATGATGGGTGTCTTAGCCGCCTTCATCTTTGCGGCGCAAATGTTGAATTTTCCGGTGGCTGGCGGGACTTCTGGGCATTTTGTAGGTGCAGCGCTGGCTGCAATCATATTAGGTCCTTGGTCGGCGGTACTGATAATGAGCTGTGTGCTGATAGTCCAGTGCCTTATATTTCAAGATGGTGGTCTGCTGGCGCTAGGCGCGAACATACTCAATATGGGCGTGATTGCCGTGTTTGTCAGTTACTTTATTTATAAAGGTATATTTGGAGTTATGAGGGGCAGCAGGACGGGGCGGTTAGTCGCCGCTGGAATAAGCGGTTGGATATCGGTATTGGTATCGGCGTTGGCTTGTGCTGCCGAGCTTGCTATTTCGGGCACTGTGCCTTGGCAAGTAGCCGTCCCGGCGATGGGGATAGTTCATATGTTCATCGGTGTCGGTGAAGGGCTTATCACAGTTGCGGTGGTCGCCCTAATTATGGCTACGCGTGCCGACCTGCTGGAACTGCAACAAGCTGCTTAGGGAGGTAAAGACGGAAATGAAGTTTAAATGGTGGCATGGAGTTCTTATTCTAGCCTTACTTTTGGCTATATTGTCTCCTCTGGCTTCTTTGTCGCCAGATGGTTTGGAAAGGGTGGCTGAAGATAAAGGTTTTTTGAGCTCAGCTCTTGAGCCTTTATATGAAGTTATGCCTGACTATGTGGTACCTGGTGTGACTAATGAGGCTGCTGCTACAATTCTGGCTGGAATAGTAGGCACTCTTATCCTTTTTGGCATCGGTTATGGACTAGCCAAATTATTGAGAGCAAAAGGTGAAGCATAGTTTTATTGACGAATATAGCGGCTTAGATAGCTTTATCCACAGGCTTGACCCGCGGACTAAGCTCGTTGCTAGCTTGGCTTTTATCGCGGCTGTAGTATTGACGCCGGCTAGCAATTGGAGAGTTTTCGTCTTTTATTTCTGCATAATCTTTTTTCTGCTAATTCTCTCCAAGTTACCTCCGCTTTATGTCCTAAAAAGGTCCATGGTGATTTTTCCATTTGTCTTGCTGATTGCTGTTTTTATCCCCTTTTTCAAAGAAGGAGAGGTAGCTGGCAGCTATAATATCTGGCTGTGGCAAGTCTCGGTAACTTACAGTGGCTTGTTTATTCTGGCGAATGTGATGGTAAAAGCTTGGCTCTGTATTTTAGCTCTGATTTTATTGTCATCGACAACAAAACTTGCCGAATTGCTAAAAGGCTTAAGGCAGTTAGGCGTGCCGCAGGTGATGATATTAATACTTTCGTTTATGTATCGCTATATTTTTGTTCTGGCTGATGAGGTTATGCGTATGCAGCAGGCACGCGATAGCCGAAACCTCGGTGGCAACCGGCTGTATCAACTTAAGACCATTGGTAATATGGTCGGTACCTTGTTTATCAGGAGCTATGAGCGGGGTGAAAGGATTTATGCCGCTATGTTATCCAGAGGTTTTGATGGTCAGATTCGCACGCTGCAAAATTTGCACTTCAGGCCGGCTGATGCTTACTTCAGTGCTATATTTTGTCTCATGCTTATTTTTCCATGTGTTATCTGGTGGTAGGATTGTTAGATTGTGGATAAAGTTATAGAAATCAAAAACCTTTCCTTTAGTTATCCTGACGGACATCAGGGGCTGCAAAACGTTGACCTGGTCGTCTGCCCCGGTGAAAATTTGGCGGTGATTGGACCCAATGGTGCTGGAAAATCAACGCTTTTGCTTCACCTTAATGGCATTCTCCGTGGCAATAGTACTGTGAAAGTTTGCGGCTTAGCTGTGGAGGAGAACAATCTGAAGGAGATAAGGAAAAGGGTTGGCTTGGTATTTCAGGACCCCGAAGACCAGCTTTTCTCACTTAGCGTTTTTGATGATGTTGCTTTCGGTCCTATAAGTATGGGCTATTCCGAGGCTGAAGTGCTACAGCGTGTGACTCGAGCTCTGAAATGGGTTGGTATGGGTGGTTATGAGCAACGTTCACCTCATCATCTCAGCTTTGGCGAGAAAAAACGTATTGCCATTGCTACTGTTTTGTCTTTAGACCCTGAAGTTCTGGTTATCGATGAACCTACTAGCAATCTTGACCCGAGGAGCAAGTGGTCTTTAATTGCACTGCTGGAGCAGCTTCCGATGACCAAAATGATTGCTACTCATGACTTAGAATTAGTGAGAGTTCTGTGCCATCGGACTGTGTTGATGGATGAAGGGAAGGTAGTTGCTGATGGTGTTACCGAAGCTATTTTGGGTGATGTTTCTTTGCTCAAGGGGCATGGTCTGGCGCCAACTAATCTTAATCTAGTTCCAGACTGATATCCAAAGCTTTCGGAGAGTGGGTGAGGGCTCCTATTGATATAAGGTCAACGCCGGTTCCAGCCACGGCTCTGACTCGTTTTAGATTAATGCCTCCGGAGGCTTCGGTTAAAGCACGGCCTTTAATTAGCTGGACAGCCTGACGCATATCTTTAAGGTTCATATTATCAAGCATTATAACATCGACTCCAGATTCAGCAGCCTCAATAGCTTCCTCTATAGTCTTGACTTCGATTTCTACTTTTAGCTTTGTAGTAATCTTTTGACGGGCTCTGGCTATAACTTCTTTTATGCTTAGCCCTTGTTTGCGAAGTGCTGCCAGATGGTTGTCCTTAATAAGAACGCCGTCTCCTAAATGCATGCGATGGTTTTTGCCGCCGCCGATTTGCACAGCGTACTTTTCCAGTGTTCTTAATACCGGTATAGTTTTCCTGGTGTCGGTAATGCTGACAGGTAGCCCCTTTACGGCTTGGACATAGCGGGCTGTTTCCGAAGCTATTCCACTGAGATGTTGCAGGAAATTTAAGGCGACCCGCTCGGCTTTTAGTATGCTTGAGGTCTTGCCTTCTATTCTGGCTATCACGTCTCTGGGCTTAACTTCAGTGCCGTCCTTCACAAGAATATCCATCTTCAGTCTGGGATCGACTTTAAGAAAAACCTGTTTGGCTATCTCGACTCCAGCTATTGTTCCTCTTGCTTTAGCTATTATCGATGCCTTGCCTTGCTGCGTATCAGGCACCAATGCCTCTGTAGTCACATCTCCCCAGCCGAGGTCTTCGGCTAGAGCCTGAGCGATAAGTTGTTTAACTTGTGGAGTGTCAGATAATGCCATTTTCTAAATACTGGTTTTACCTGTTTTATTTGATACAAGTTATGATAATGTAGGCATTAGTTTTCAGAATGCGGCGTGATGAGCCTCTCTGTCAATTTAGATAGGTGCTCTAGCGAGCACAGTTGTACCTTTGCCTGGCTCTGATTTTATTTTCAAGTCGCCTCCGATAAGACGTGCTCGTTCTTCCATTCCCAAGACGCCGAGTTTTCCTTCTCTTGCCAGGTCGCCGGTCAATCTAGACGTCGAAAAGCCCTTGCCGTTGTCTGTGATAGTCATCTTTACATTATTCGAATCGAGTTTCACTGTAATGTTGACCTCGGAAGCTTGAGCATGTTTCCGGACATTGTTCAATGTCTCCTGAGCAATGCGGAACATGGCTAGCTCTGTTTCTGGGGGAAGTGAAGGCAATTTATCCGCTTTAACCGTAGTTCTGATATCCAGTTCTTTGCTGAGTTCCTCAGCCAACCAATTCAATGCTGCTACCAGTCCCATTTGGTCTAAGATACTTGGCCTGAGGTCACGTGCGTAACGCTGTAGGCTTTTGTAGGTCTCGTTGGCTATGGTTTGTATGCGCTCTAGCTCGCTTATTGAAGCCTTTGGTATTTTGTGGCCGTCGGATATAAGGATATCCAGTTGGCGCGATAATAATAATATCGACTGGGCAACATCATCATGTAGTTCCCGAGCAATGCGTTTTCGTTCTTCTTCCTGTGCCATGAGGGTTTTATGAATTTGGAAGCGGAGGTTGTCCCGCAGTCTTCTCTCCTCTGTTACATCACGAGCGATATTTTGATATGCAATTGACTTGCCATTATCGTCTCTGATTAGACGGGTGAACAGTTCTATGATCGCTTCTGAGCCATCTTTCTTGATTAATCTCTGGTCGTAGCGCTGGTCTATGGCTTGTCCTTGCATGAGCTTGTTTTTGATTTCTCTAGCTATGCTCAGCGCATCGGGGGACATAAATTCAGAGACGCTTTTGCCTACTCCTTCGGCTATCGGGTAGCCGCTGAGCTTCTCACAGGCTTTGTTGGCTATAATTATCTTACCATTAAGGTCATGGACCCAGATAGCATCACTGGCGTTAGTAAAAAGCTCCTCGTAGTTTTCCTGGGATGTTTTTAGGGCTACCTTGATTCCACGCAGTTTTTTCTGCTGTCTACGCCATCCCCGGCGCATTTGAATTAGCGCAAGACTTAAGCCGCTGATAGTAAGCGCAGCGATGCTCTCGGTCAGGGCGTCTATGGGGCTGGTGGATATAAATAGAGCCCAAGGCAGCATAGCAAGAGCAGATACCAGCCATGCGGCGATGCCAGCTTTTATTCCCAGTAACCAGCCAGCGTATATTACCAGCAAGATATAAATGAATCGCTCTATGACATGCCCTGATAGACCAAAGAACGAAGTAACAGATATCTCACCTATTACAGGTATCCCAGCTAGAAGCTCCTGGTAGTGAGATATAGTCAGAACTAATAAGAGCAGAGTTAGAAAACAGATGTGGAATATTCGCCATCTATTTGACATTGTTGTGGATGCTTCTCTCCGTTTATTTATTCGTCATGTGTGCTAGTTCAAGCATCGGTCAGTTCTATTCTGCTGAAGAATTGTCTTGCTTGATATCTTTTAATGTAAGTAGCCCTTTTCTAAGGGCTTCAACTAGAGCTTCACTTCGGGAAGCGACATTCATCTTGGTGAAGATATTGGACATGTGAGCCTTGACAGTACGCAGGCTGAGACACAGTTTTTCGGCTATTTCTTTGTTGCTCATTCCCGTAGCTAGCAGCTTCAGCATTTCTGTCTCCCGGTCGCTCAGAAGGTCCTTTATTTTACGGTCCACGCCTTCTGTTGGTTTAATCATGGCTTGTTTGAGCAGCCTCTCAATGATTTTAGGATGGAGTACCGATTCACCAGCCCTTATAGCCCTCACAGCTTCCACCAGGTCTTGTCCTCGAGCGCTCTTCAGTAGGTAGCCAGTAGCTCCTGCCTCCAGTAATCCAAGAACATAATTATCGTCATCATAGGCAGTGAGGATCAATATGGCTGTGTTGGGAGCGATTTTCTTAATCTGTCTACTAGCTTCGAGACCATCGAACTTTGGCATCATGATATCCATAACCAGAATGTCTGGCTTCAATTGTGAAGTCAGGTTGATAGCTTCTTCGCCATTGTTTGCTTGGCCAACTATCTCCATGTCTTTTTGATTGGAAAATACTTGACACAGTGCTTCACGCAAAAGTGGATGGTCATCGGCGATTAAAATTCTGGTCTTCGTCTTCATTATGTAACCCCCAGCCAATTTAATACCAATTATAAGATATATCACCCGAAAGAAACAATTATCGTGTGGTCCAGCCCTCCGAATGCTTAGTGTTGGAATATAGTCCAAAGTACTATTGAAGATTAGAGCTAAAGACCGATGAGAGCCCGGCTGGCAATTGCTACATTAAGAGCAGCAAAACAAGTCAAAGGCGAATGGAGTGCCAGGGATGGATAAGCGTGTTCGCGGAAAGACTGAAGAAACTGCTGCAGAGATAGAAGAGCTGATAAAAGCACCTACCGTTGTCCCTAAGGATGGTTTAGTTGGAAGGTGGGCGATACTATCTGTTCTGGCTAGGGCGGCTGATGAGCCTGAGTTCATGTCCCGTCTGGCTGATGACCCTCATGTAGCACTTAAGGAATACTATACATTAACCAGTGAAGAGAAGGCAGCTCTAGCCAGTGGTGATATCCAGAAGATTGAGAGCTGGGTGGGCAAGTTAGATAAGCGTTTGTCAACCTGGCTGTTGTATAGACTGTCGCAGGAGAAATGGTAAAGGAGATAGGAACAGTGAATTTGCAGTTTATTGCAGTAGTAGGTTTCGTGGTTTCTGTTGTTCTGTGTCTTATAGCATTTTTCCTGTTTTTGGGTTTGCGTGGTCTTTACAACACCGCTCACCAGAGGATATTAAGGCTGCGTTCTGAGCGCACAGGAGCTAGGTCTATGACCGATGCTGGCTGTCACGGCTGAGGGTAATTTAACACAGCCACGTGATGGCTGGTGGGGACTGGTTCTGGCTGAACAGGCAAAAAGTATAGGAGGTCGGAAAAATGAAGAAAATTGATGTGTTGAGAAAGTGTGAAGTGTTCAGGACTTTGGATGATAAGCAGCTTCGCGAAGTGGAGAAAATGTGCGATTATGCAGAATTTGAAGCCGGGGCGATTATCTGCAAACAGGGTTGTAAGGAAGAAAAACTATACGTGGTCGAAAATGGCACAGTAGGGATTATTCTAGAGGTTGGACCACTTGCCCAGCGCCAGGTTCAAGCTGTAACTGACTATGAGGTATTCGGTTGGTCAGCTATGCTTGACCCATATATTTGCACAGCTACAGTGAAAGCTTTGGAGAAGACAAAGGTGCTGGCGTTTGACGGGCAGGAATTATCTGCTCTATGCATTACCAAACCTGAAATAGGTTGTAGAACCTCCAGAGGAATAGCACGTGTAGTAGCAACTAGGCTGCGCCAGGCATATGCCCAGTTACTGGGTGTTACTTCACAGGTATGAGCTGTCAAGTGGTCGAAGTTATCCACGTTTCGAAAGGAGTTTAGTAATGGCAGATGTTAAAACAATCACCTCAATGATGGGTGAAAAAAGAGTTTTCAATCCTCCAGAGAAACTGAGTGATAGAGCGTACGTCAGGAGTCTGGTTGAATATAAAGAAATATATCAAGCATCTATTAATGACCCTGAAGGGTTCTGGGGTGAAATGGCGGAGCAACTGGATTGGTACAAGAAATGGGACAAGGTGCTTGTTGAGAATTTCAAGGAGGGCAAGCATGAGTGGTTTGTGGGGGGTAAAATCAACGTTTGTCACAATTGTTTGGATAGGCATGTTAGGACATGGAGAAGAAATAAAGCGGCATTGATTTGGGAAGGTGATATTGGTGATAGCAGGATACTTACTTATCAGCAGCTATATAGAGAGGTAAATAAATTCGCCAATGTACTGAAGAAACATGGCGTTAAAAAAGGAGACAGAGTATCTATCTATTTGTCTATGATTGTTGAGCTACCGATTGCAATGCTGGCTTGTGCCAGAATTGGTGCTATTCACAGTGTTGTTTTTGGTGGTTTCAGCGCCGATGCCTTGAGGGATAGGATGCTGGACTGCGAGTCGACGGTGCTTATTTGCGTTGATGGCTACTATCGTGGTGGCAAGATTATCCGGAGCAAGGACAACGCGGATGAAGCTCTTACCTACTGTCCTAAGGTGAAAGACGTGATAGTGGTCAAGAGGGCTAATATTGAGGTAGCCATGAAGCAAGGGCGAGACTATTGGTGGGATGATGAGATGGCTGCTGATGGTATTAAAGCACATTGCGAGCCCGAGGTTATGGATGCTGAGGACCCTCTGTTTATTCTTTATACCAGTGGGAGCACCGGGAAACCAAAGGGAGTTCTTCATACTCAAGCAGGTTATCTACTTTACTGCTATCAGACCTTTAAGTGGATTTTTGACATGAAGGAAGAGGACACTTTCTGGTGTACAGCAGACATTGGCTGGGTGACAGGACACTCCTATATCGTTTATGGTCCTTTGTCTTACGGGGCAACGGTTCTTATGTTTGAGGGGGTGCCTAGTTATCCTCATCCGGATAGGTTCTGGGACATTGTAGAAAAGTACCAGGTCAGTATTTTCTATACTGCTCCAACTGCCCTCAGGGCGATAATGAGAGAGGGGGATGATTGGCCTAACAAGCATGATTTGAGCTCCTTGCGCATTCTTGGCACGGTAGGGGAACCCATAAATCCTGAGGCTTGGATTTGGTATTACAATGTAATAGGTAAAGGCAAATGCCCGATTGTAGATACCTGGTGGCAAACAGAAACAGGCGGAGTATTAATCACTCCTTTACCCGGTTCTACTCCACTTAAGCCAGGGTCGGCTACATTGCCATTTCCAGGAGTTGAACCGGCGGTATTGAGAGAGGATGGTTCTGTTGCCGATGTTAATGAGGGTGGTTATCTGGTGATTAAGAGACCATGGCCCGGTCTCATGCGGCGGGTGTATGGCGACCCGGAAAGGTTCAAGAACACTTACTTTGTTCGGTTCCCTGGTGTGTATACAACAGGAGACGGAGCCAGAGTAGACGAAGATGGATTCTACTGGTTAATGGGTCGTATAGATGATGTTATCAATGTGTCAGGACATCGAATAGGCACAGCTGAGGTTGAGAGTGCTCTGGTATCTCATGATAAGGTGGCAGAATCTGCTGTTGTAGGTATGCCCCATGAGATAAAAGGACAAGGCATTTACGCTTTTGTTACTCTCAAGGCTGGTGTTGAGAAATCTGAGGAACTTAAAAAGACACTGGTAACCCATGTGCGTAAAGAAATTGGACCCATAGCCACACCGGACAAGATTCAGTTTGCTGATGCGTTGCCCAAGACCAGGAGCGGCAAGATTATGAGAAGGATATTGACGAAGATTGCTGCTGGTGATGTAGAGCAATTGGGTGATACTAGTACTCTGGCTGACCCATCAGTTGTTGATGTATTGGTGAAGGAGAGGATTTAAAGTTTTTCTTGCTGGTTCTCGGCTTGCCTTTGGTCGCGACCGGCAGGAGTAAATTAGGAATAAGGAGGCAATTCTGTTATGGCAAAGGTGATGACTCAAAACGATGTTCAGTGGGCTAATCCAGGCGCTTTAGGCTTAGCTGGGTTCGGACTGAATACTATTTTGTTGCAGATACACAACCTCGGTTTGATTCAGGGCACCCTACCCCTGGTATACGGGTTTTTCTGGGGGGGTGTGGCTCAGATTATTGCCGGCATAATAGATGCTCGTCGTGGTGACACCTTTGGTTTGACTGCATTCACTTCATATGGTTTGTTCTGGCTAGGATTGAGCTTTTACTTTTTACTACAGTGGACTGGTGTAGTAGAGATGGAGAACTCAGGACTGGCTTGGTTATTCATATGCTGGGGTATATTCACGGGCTATATGACCATAGGCACCTTAAAAATGTCCGTTATGCACATCTTCGTGTTTGCAACTCTGACCATACTGTTCTTCTTGCTGGCAGCGGTGTTTTTTGGTGTTTTGTCACCGGTGGTAGCAGGAGTAGAAGGACTATGCTGTGGTGCTGCAGCGGCTTATGGCTCAGCAGCTGTGGTATTGAATGATAAGTTCGGAAGATGGGTGTTACCTATCGGCTTGATTTCAAAGTAGAGGTTCAGATCATAGGTTAGCTGTTTGGATAGTTTTAAATATCCTGGAGAGCCAGGAATTGCATTAACAAATAAATACGAGCAAGGTAATCTGGAATTAACTGTTAAACTCGGTGGCATTAACTTAACTGACTCGCAGGTGTGATGCCTTAATAGAGGAGGGTACCGAGTGGGCGGTGACAAACAATCTTGTAAGAAGCTGACCCCGAGCCTCTGCCTTGCCCCCTTGACGTAATAGCCGAACATGCCATATTTGTCACCGCCCACCCCCTTTTTATTTTCCCCCGCATTCTAGGCTAATGTTAAGCCGTTGTCAATTGTGAGTTCAAAAGAACTAGTACCAGTGGCCAAAACACACTTGTTTTTGGTATCCGTAGGATTCACCAAGTAGTACTACTCGTTTGGCTGATATGATACTTTTGTACATACCTAAAGCCCAATCGCAATTAGGGCTGAGGACCGATGAGGGATACCTTCATAGTCGCTATATTTATAGTGGAAACCAAAATAAAAGAAGGAGGTGTCAAAATGGATAAGGAAATTCGCAGAAAGACCGAGGAAACTACTCCTGAAGTACTTGAAAAACTAATCAATGCGCCTACAGTTGTCCCGAAAGAGGGCTTGGCTGGGAGATGGGCGGTGCTCTCTGTTCTGGCTAGAGCGGCTGATGAGCCTCAATTCATGTCCCGTCTGGCAGATAATCCTCACGAGGCACTGAAGGAATATTACACCTTGACTCAGGAAGAAAGGGCGGCATTGGCTAGTGGTGACATCCAGAAGATTGAGGGTTGGGTAGGTAAACTGGACAAGCGCCTGTCAACCTGGCTGTGGCATCGAATGTCTCAGGAAAAGTGGTAAAGGGAGGGAACGGAAAATATGTCAGCCTTGAAGTCATCAGGTAAAGAAATACAAAGGTTGAACACTGAAAAGCTTCCGGCGATTGAAGCCCCCCGCTTACAGGCGGCCTTGGAAGAACTGAAAGTATGTGCCACTACTGATTGCCGACCGCCGGCAGAGATGGCAATAAAGATGGAATCTGTGGGTGTAACCAAGGGGAATGGCAACATCTGGTCCATCTCCCTTCTGGGAATATTGGCTGGATTTTTCATCGGTTTAGGAGCCATGTTCTGTACTTTGGTTACCACTGATATACAAATTGGTTTTGGCTTGACAAAGCTGGTTGGTGGAGTTGTGTTCTGCCTAGGACTTATTCTTGTTGTGTTAGCTGGAGCCGAGCTGTTTACCGGCAATGCTCTTATGGTAGCCAGCCGTGCCAGTGGCAAAATAAAGCTGTCTCAGCTGTTTAAAAACTGGGGCATAGTTTACTTTGCTAACCTCATTGGCTCATTGCTTTTAGTGCTTGTAGTCTTTTATAGTCAGTTCTGGGCGTTGGATGGTTATAAAGTAGGTGTAAATGCCTTATCAATCGCCAATGCCAAAGTTAACCTGGCTTTTTGGCCAGCCTTTGCTCGTGGGATACTATGCAATACACTTGTCTGTCTAGCTGTGTGGCTTTGTTTTGGTGCTCGTTCTACCATTGATAAGATATTTGCCATACTTTTCCCAATAACAGCTTTCGTGGCTTGCGGTTTTGAGCACAGCATAGCCAATATGTATTTTATTCCGATGGGTATAGCTATGGCAGGACAAGCCAAAGTCCTTGAGGTTGCCGGTGTCACTGCAAGTCAGGTGGCACATCTCAATGTCGCCGGCTTTATCGGTAATCTGGTTCCAGTTACTTTGGGCAATATTGTCGGTGGCACATTCGTAGGTAGTATATACTGGCTGATTTACCTTCGCAAAGACCGTGCCAATGAAGCGTTAACTGCTAGGCAATGGCTTACAGGTCTGTTTTCTAGACCATATTCGCAACCTCAGCAAACGGCCTATTTGGATGAAGAAACTAAGGCGCTCATATCGGTGTTAGCTAAGGCTAGAGATGACACTAAGTTCTTGGCTAAGCTGGCAGATAATCCTAATCAGGCTCTCCGGGCTTATAATCTAACGCCAGAAGCAAAAGCTGCACTGGAGAGTGGGGACATTCACTGGTTGGAATCTAGGGTTGGTACGCTGGATGAACCCTTACGTACCTGGCTTACCTCCAGATTATCCCAAGAAAAATGGTGATAATTTCCCCTCCTTTTTGAAGGGGGTGATAGCTGAGAAGCTGTCACCCCCTTTTTAGCTCTTTGAGGACCATTTCAACACAGGTGGGGATTGCCTTTTTAACTTCGGGTGTGCACTCTTCACTGAAAGTACTTACGTCTGACGCCTCAATAGCCAGAATGACGATTTCTTGAGGTAAGGGAAGGTTCAGTTTTTTGCCAAACTCGAGGGCGGTGGTGAAGTCAATACCGTGAGATGTGGCTGTCCGGCGTGTGGCGTCAAATGCTTCTGGTCCAAGTCGGTAAATCTGACCTGCCTTTCCATCTGTTGTTTGAATGGCGTCAATGATGATGGCTCTGTCATAGCCAACCAGCAGGTCTAAAAGGCTGAGACCAGCTACGCCGGTCTCCATAACGGTTATTTCTGGTTCCTTCAGCTTGTTTCTAAGTTCAGCAGCGACATAGATACCCACCCCATCATCGCTGAGGAGCGAATTGCCCATTCCCAGTATCAGTGTCTTCGTTTTTTCATTCACTTATGTAAATGCAGTTATTCCTTATTGGCTATATAAAGTGATTAACGGCTTAATCTTTCTATGACCTCACCCTTGCTGTTGTAGATAGTTACCTCCATTGGTGCCTGTCCGGGGAGGGTATGAGTTGCGCATCCCCAGCATGGGTCATAGGGACGCCATGCCATTTCGATGCGATTAAGCAGCCCTTCGGTTATCTTTTTGCCCGGTTTTATAAGAGCTTGGGCTGCTTTCTTGATGGACATGTTTATTGGAGCTGCGTTGTTGACGGTAGCCACTATTAAGTTGGCTTTCTTGATTATTCCTTTTTCGTCAGTAATGTAATGATGCGTCAGAGTACCTCGAGGAGCTTCGACAATGCCAACGCCTTCGTCTGGGGTAGTTGTGGGGATGGTGCGAATATTAGGGCTGGTTATCTCAGGGTCTTTGCTGAGCTCAAGCAATCTTTCGGCAGCGTAGAGAAGCTCAACGAGCCGAGCCCAGTGAGTCGCCAGAGTCTGATGTACGGGTTTCCCACCCAGTGTGGAATAGAACCTCTCGTACTCTGCCTGGGCTAGAGGAGTTGCCATGCCATCAGCGGCATTAAGACGGGAAAGAGGAGTTGAGCGGAAAACACCGCTGTCCTTGCCGTCAACAAAACCCTTCCAGCCGACCTTCTTTAGATAAGGTATCTTGACATAAGTCCAGGGCTCTACATGTTCGGCGACATGTTCTAGATATTCCCTGGGTGCATATTTAACAAATTCCTTGCCATCGGGGTCAACCACTCTTACCTTGCCATCGTAGAAGTTGACCTTGTTCTTTTCGTCAACCAGACCCATATAATAAGTTCGGTGAGTATAGGCGTCGCTGAGAACCATGTCCAGGTATTCTTTGTTCTTAAGTACGATATCCTCAAATACTTTGAGGGATAATTTGGCAAATTCCACGGAGTCTTTGGCTATTTGCTCAACTTCTTTTCTCTCCTCTTCATTAAGCCCCTTGCTGACGCCGCCAGGCAAACCGAAGACGGGGTGCACAGCTCTGCCGCCAAGCATTTGGATGATGTGGTGATTTTTCATTCGTGTATTAATAACAGCTCCACCCAATTCTAAGCCGACTTTGGCGATGACCCCCAAGATGTTGCGTTCAGCTACAGGGGCTTCTGGTCCCATAACGAAATCGGGACCAGCCAGGATGTAGAAGTGGGTGGTGTGGTCGGTGACGTAGAAGGAGCTGTAGAAGAGTTCGCGAAGCTTCTTGGCTGGACTTGGGGGGTCGACGTGAAACAGGCCATCGAGGCATTTTGTAGATGCTATATGGTGTGCTTCAGGGCAGACGCCGCAGATTCTCTGGGTTATCTGAGGCATATCCTCAGCCAGCCGCCCTTCGGAGAACTTCTCGAAGCCTCTGAGTTCTGGAACTTGGAAATAAGAATTTTCTACCTCACCGGCATCGTTGAGGAAAATTTCAATTTTGCCGTGACCTTCCAGCCTAGTAATAGGGTCTATGGTTATTTTTTTCATTTTATTCGTGCCCTCCTCAATAGCGAATCAGGTAAGCTATAGCGGTAAAAGGTACCCACGGGGTCGCGGATACCATCGATAATTCTCTGGATTTCGTCAGGGTCGTTTGAGTCAATCACTGAAGCTACTCCACTCAAGAGATGTGCTCCCTGGTCTACTACTCCATCAACTGGTCCGTAGCAGCCGGTGCAAGGCATATTAGCCTTTGGGCAGGGAGCCTCGCAGCCGCCGCGGGTGGCTATGCCGGCACATATTAAGCCTTGCTCCAGGAGACAGATTTCTGGTTCCGGGATGATTTCGAAGGTTCTGTAGAATTTCTTGACCTTTTTCACATCTCTCTTCCGAGGGCAATCATCGCATACCGCTTTAGCATTGTGTATGATTACAGTTCCTTTCGGCGGTAATTTGCCCTCAATAAGAGCTTCCAAAGCTAGCCAGGTGGTTCTAGCTTCTGGGGGGCAACCCGGGATAGTATAGTCAACGTCCACTGTTTGTCCAAGAGTCTTGACGGAATCATAGAATTCAGGGATGGTGAGTTCGCCTTCTGGAACCTTGTACTTTGTCTGAGGTACAACTTTCTCCTTGTTGTCTGTTGATTGCGTTTCGAAGTAAACCCGGTCGAAAATCATTTGGCGGTTAAACAAGTTGGCTAATCCTGGTATACCGCCTTCGTAAGCGCAGGCACCATAAGAGATTAGCACTTTAGATTTTTCACGGAGCATTTTTGCCAGGTGTTCCTGTTCGGAATTTCTGATGCCTCCGTTAAATAGGCAGACATCAATACTCTTTTCTGGCATGGCTTCAACGTCTTTATACTTGGCGTCGATGGCTACTGGCCAGAAAACGATGTCGGCAACCTCAGCTAGCTTGAGGATTTTATCGCCAATCTGGAGTTGAGCGATTTCACAACCACCGCAACTTGCTGCCCAGTAGAGCGCTATCTTGAGTTTAGCCATGTTTCGCCTCCTTGGAGTTCTTCTTGAAAGGTCCTAGTGCCTTAACTTTCGCAGTCATATCATCGACTACTGAGACGAAGCGGTCGCCTTCGGAAGCTGAAACCCAATCAAGGCGTACTCGCTCATCCTCGATGCCCAGCTGCCCCAGCATCTTCTTTAGCAGCGGCATGCGCCGCATTGTCTTATAGTTACCTTCGACGTAGTGGCAATCACCGGGATGACAGCCTAGAATTAAAACGCCGTCAGCTCCTAGTTCAAATGCTTTGACCACAAAAATTGGCTCCACACGACCGCTGCACATCACTCTGATGATGCGCACATTGGGCGAGCATTTCATTCTGGCAGTGCCAGCTAAGTCGGCTCCCCGGTAGGAACACCAGTTACAACAGAAGCCAACAATTTTTGGTTCGAAGTTGTTCATACTAATACCCCCTCGATTTCTGCCATAATTTCTTCGGTGGTGAAGTGCTTATGTGTTATGGCTGCGCTAGGACAGGCGGCGACGCAGGTGCCACAGCCTTTGCACAAAGCCTCGTTAATTCGTGACACCTCATCTTCTTCGATAAAGGATATAGCGTTGTAAGGGCAGAGAAGGTTGCAGATTCGGCAGCCAGAACATTTCTCTTCATCGATTACTGCAACGGCTGCTTCTAGCTCAACCTTTCCCTTGTTTATTAAGGCTAGTACACGAGTAGCTGCGGCTGAGGCTTGAGCCACTGTGTCAGGTATATCCTTAGGTCCCTGGCAGCAACCAGCGATGAAGACGCCTTCAGTCATAGTTGCTACAGGGTCAAGCTTGGGGTGTCTCTCTATAAAGAAACCATCGGCACCCTGGCTTATACTGAATAATTGAGCAACATTCTTGGCATCGGCGCGGGCTTCCAAGGCTATGCACAGGATGACCATGTCAACTGGCACTCGGACAATGGTTCCAAGTAAGCTATCCTCGCCAACGACAATCAATTTTCCCTTCTCCTCGTCATTTATTGCCCTGTCAGTAACCTCAGCCGGCTTGCCTCGTATGAAGGTAACACCTTCTTTAGATAACCGTTTATAGAATTCTTCATAGCCCTTGCCGAAACAGCGCATATCTATATACATTTGGTAGACATCGGCTTTTGTCTTTTCCTTTATAAGGTGAGAGTATTTGAGAGCGTACATGCAGCAGACTCGAGAACAGTATTCATGGTAGTTTTCATCACGGCTGCCGACACAGTGAATTATAGCTATGCTCTTCGGCTCAGAGCCGTCTTTGAGAACGATTTTGCCACCGGTAGGTCCTACGGAATTACAGATTCTCTCGAATTCGAGACCGGTGACAACATTGGGCAACTTACCATAACCGTATTTGGCGATGGGAGTGGGGTCGAATGGGTCATAGCCAGTGGCTATGATTATGTTGCCTACATCTATTTCGACTGTTTTGTCCTGCTGCTCGAAGTCGATAGCCTCTCTCTCGCAAAATTTTTCGCAGGCACGGCATTTACCTTTGAGGAAATAGGCACAGCTTTCTTTATCTATAACGGGGACATTAGGTACGGCTTGTGCGAATGGGGTATAGATAGCTTTTCGCTGGCTTAAGCCGAGGTCGAACTCGCTATCTGCTTTCCAGGGACATTTCTCCATGCAGACACCGCAACCATTGCATTTAGATTCGTCCACAAACCGCGCCTTCTTTTGGATCTTGGCTTTGAAGTTGCCGATGAAACCGGCGATTTCCTCGACTTTACTGTAGGTCATTAATTCGATATTTGGATGTGAGCCTACTGAGGTCATCTTGGGGGTAAGGATGCAGGCGGAGCAGTCTAATGTGGGGAACGTCTTGTCGAATTGAATCATGTGTCCGCCAATGCTCGGGTCTTTTTCTACCAGATAAACTTTATGTCCGGCATCAGCTATTTCCAATGCGGCTTGGATACCGGCGATACCGCCACCAACTATTAAGGTGTTTGGATTAACGGGAACCTCTCTTGTTTCTAAAGGCTGATGATGATAGACACGCTTTACTGCAGCGCTTACCAGAGCTTTGGCTTTTTCTGTGGCTTCTCCGTGGTCTTCTGTTGTCCAGGAGCAATGTTCTCGGATATTTGCCATCTCAAATAGATAAGGATTAATTCCGGCTTCTTGGACTGCGCGTCGGAAAGTGGGCTCGTGTAGCAATGGGGAGCAAGAGGCAACTACAACCCGGTTGAGCTTTAGATTTTTAATGTCGTCCTTAATCATGCTTTGTCCCGGGTCAGAGCACATAAATTTGTATTCTCGGGCAACTGCTACAGCTGGCAGTCCTTTAGCAAACTCGACTACCTGCGGTACATCGACGGTGCCGGCAATGTTGGAACCGCAGTGACAGATATATACACCTATCTTGGGCTTCACCATTCTTTCCTCCTTTGGTCTATTCTAAGGCTTCTGATGCCAGCTCTAGAACGTCTTTAATTTCGATTTCGCCAGACTTGTCCATAACCAATACGGTATCATCGAAATTGAGCATGCAGTAGGGGCAGTAGATGGCTAAGTTGCTGGCTCCTGTTTCCAGGGCTTGTCCTAACCTGATGTCTGAAAATCTTTCTCCTTTTTTGGTTTCCATCCAGATTCTTCCCATACAACCACCGCCGCAACATAGAGAATACTCACGGGAGTCTCGCATCTCAACTAATTCCAGACCGGGTATACTGTTTAGAACTAACCGGGGCTCATCATACATACCCTCTCTGCGTCCGACGCAGCAAGTGTCATGCAAAGTGACCTTCTTGTTCACTGGTTTGGTGAATTTTAATTTTCCTTCTTTAATCAGTCCGGCAAGCAGTTGTAAAATATGAACCACCTCGAAATTACCTCCTAGTTCGGGGTAGTCATTTTTGAAAGCAAGATAGCAGTGCGGGGAGGTGACCACAATCTTTTTGACCCCAAGTTCGGCGAAAACCTTCATATTAGTCTGAGCCAGGTTGTGCCATAGACTTTCGGCACCTCCATTTCTGGCGCTCTCGCCGCAGCAGACCACTCTGCTATCAGGGATACCGAAATCTACATTGGCTTTATTCATGATATAGACTGATGCCCGAAGTACCCTCTGTATGCCCAGGTCATATGCCTGGTAGCAGCAGGGGAAATACAGAAACTCCGTTCCTTTAGCGAAGGTCTTAACCCCGAGGAATTTTGCCCAATCCATTCGTTTCTCCGGTGGTTCTCCCAGCGGATTACCCACACTGGCGATGTTTTTGACTGTGATTCGGAAAGATTCGGGAGCTTTACCTGCGCCCACCTCCATAATAACCCTGCGCATAGCTCTCATGATGTGTGGCACTTCTACGCCACGGGGACACCTTTTTACACAAGCATAGCAGTTTGTGCATCTCCAAAGGTCTTCATCTTCGAAGTCAATCAGTCCCATTTGCGTCTTGTGAATCAACTTGCGCAGTGGGAAGTCTCTTACTAAATTCCAGGGGCACACGCCGGTGCACAGACCACATTGATAACATAATTCAAGGGGGTTGCCCCCCTCTTCTAAAATAATATCACTGGTTTCTTTCAAGGGTACTAATGCTTCCATAACGAATTCTTCCTTTCTCTCGAGTTTGACAGCCGAAATATGATACAACATATATAGGATTCTTTGCAAGTGTAAATGCGTGGACTGAGGAAAATTTTAGGTAATTTTACCCAAGCTGTTTTTTGTGGGGGATAGTTTGTCGTTCGCCCTTCACTTACTGTGAGCATAGCGATGGTTAACCAAGTGAGGTTAGAGCCTCGGCTTAAGTAAAAAAGTTGTTTGAGGTTGAAAGCCCCTTGGGCAGGAAGTAATGTCAGGCGTTTGGGTTAAAAGGTCCCAGCTTTCTTATTTGCTCGGTCATATTATCGACAATGGAGGCAAAGCGGTCACCCTCCGAGGCTGAGACCCAGTCCAGTCTTAGTCGTTCCTCCTCAATTCCGAGTTGCCCCAGCATTTTTTTGAGCAAAGGTATCCTGCGGGCTTCTTTTACATTACCTTCCAGGTAATGACATTCGCCGGGATGTCAGCCACAGACGAGTACCCCATCTGCACCTAGCTGAAAAGCCTTGAGGATAAAGGTTGGTTCCACCCGACCGCTACACATAACTCGGATTACCCTCACATTAGGGCAATACTTTTTTCGGGATGTCCCTGCTAAGTCAGCCGCGGCATAAGAACACCAATTGCACAGAAATCCTACTATTTTGGGCTCATAGCTCATACCATTACTCCTTCTAGCTGTGCCATGATTTGCTCAGCGGTGAAATGTCGGCTGGTAATTGCGCCACTGGGGCAGGTGGCAGCACAGGTGCCACAACCTTTGCACAGGGCTTCGTTTATAACAGATACCTTTTTATCCTCGTTGAAGGAAATCGCACTATAGGGGCAGAGCGAAATACAGGTCTTACATCCAGAGCAAAACTCCTCTTCGATAACAGCAGTAGCTGCCTCAATCTCAACACTGCCTTTGCATATCATTGCCATGACGCGGGCTGCTGCTGCTGAGGCTTGGGCTACTGTATCAGGTATGTCTTTAGGTCCCTGACAGCAACCAGCGACGAAAACGCCATCTGTTGTTGTAGCTATGGGGTCAAGCTTGGGGTGCTTTTCTAGGAAGAAGCCGTCTCTGCTTCGGCTGATAGAGAATAGCTTGGCTACCTCATTGGCATCGGCTCTAGGCTCTAGGGCGTTGCTCAAAATCACCATGTCAACCGGAAGACGCCGTTGCCGACCGATTAAGGTGTCCTCGCAAAGGACTACAAGTCTTCCCTTCTCTTCCGGCGTTTCGGCTACATCGGTAACTTCTCCAGCTCGACCTCTGATGAAGTTGACCCCCTCTTCCTGAAGGCGGTTGTAGAATTCCTCGTAGCCTTTGCCAAAGCAACGGAGGTCGATGTAAAGGTCATAGATTTCGGCATCGTGGATTTTTTCCCTGATGAGGTGGGCGAACTTAAGCGAATACATGCAGCAGACACGGGAGCAGTATTCATGATAGTTGAGGTCGCGACTGCCGATGCAGTGCAGAATGGCTATGCTTCGTGGCTCTGTGCCATCCTTTAATACTATCTTACCTGCGGTGGGTCCCGAAGCACTGCTCATTCTCTCGAACTGGAAGCCGGTGATAACGTTATCATATCGTCCATAACCGAATTGAGACATTGGAGAGGGGTCAAAAGAGTCAAAACCGGTGGCAATGATAATAGAGCCCACATCAAGGTCTATTACCTTCTCCGTCTGTTCAAAGTCAATTGCCTTGGCTTCACAGAACTTCTCGCAGGCTTTACACTTACCTTTGAGAAAATAGGTGCAAAGCTCCCTGTCGATAACTGGTATATTGGGTACTGCCTGTGGGAATGGTGTGTATATTACCTTTCTGGTACCGATGCCAAAGTCGAATTCGCTGCTGGCTTTCATGGGGCATTTATCCTGGCAGGTGCCACAGCCGGTGCATTTGCTTTCGTCTACGTAGCGTGGTTTCTTTCTAATCTTTACCTTGAAGTTGCCCACATAGCCTGAGACTTCCATGACTTCGCTATAAGTCATCATCTCGATGTTTTCGTGTGACCTCACCGAGGCCATCTTCGGTGTGAGTATTCAGGCGGAACAGTCTAATGTGGGGAAGGTTTTATCGAGTTGAGCCATGTGTCCGCCGATAGAAGGTTCACGCTCCACTAGGTAGACTTTATGACCGGAATCGGCAATCTCTAATGCGGCTTGTATGCCAGCGATGCCTCCGCCAACGACCAGCGTGTTTGGATTAAAGGGGACCTCTTTGGTTTCCAGCGGTATGTGGTGAGCAACGCGCCTCACTGCAGCGCTGACGAGTGCCTTGGCTTTATCAGTTGCTCTTTCTTTGTCCTCATGTACCCAGGAGCAGTGTTCCCGGATATTTGCCATCTCGAAGAGGTAGGGATTCAAGCCGGCACTGGCTAGTGTGCGTCTGAAAGTTTGCTCGTGCAGTCTTGGCGAACATGAAGCTACGACAACGCGATTAAGCCCTAACTCTTTGATATCATTTTTTATCAGCTCTTGTCCTGGGTCTGAGCACACGAATTTGTAGTCTCTGGCTATAACTACAGAGGGTAAACTTTTAGCGAACTCGGTTACTTTCTCGACGTCAACTGTGGCGGCGATATTGGCTCCGCAGTGGCAGATATAAACACCTATTTTCGGCTCCATTCGCTCCTCCTTATCATTTTCTGACATATGAGGCTAATACTTTATTGGCTGGAACTATGTTGTATTTCAGACCTACAGCTTTGCCCTCGATGCCGAAGGCTATACCCATAAGCTGGGTGAAGAACAAAATAGGCAAGTTGAAATTTGTCTTGAATTTCTTGTTGACCATGCTTTGATAGGCATCTAGGTTCAGTTGACAGAATGGGCATACAGTGACAATGCAGTCTGCGCCGTTTACTAGAGCATTATCGAGCAGTTTGTGCATTAATCCCAAGGCGATATCCTCTTCTGATAGGATGAGTGAACCACCACAACAGCGAGTTTTCAATGGATAGTTTATGGATTGAGCTCCCAAGCTATCAATAATTCGCTCTAGCGATTGAGGATATTCAGGGTCATCGAAGTTAGGTGTTGGTCGCACTACCTGGCAGCCATAATAAGGAGCTACTTTCAGCCCGCCGAGGTCCACCTTTACCTTGGCTTTGATGTCTTCCATGCTGACATCATTGGCAAAAACATCAAGGATGTGCCTTACCTTGACTGTCCCGTGATATTCCAGCCCACCAGCGGCGAGGGCTTCATTTATTTTGATTTTTATCTCGGGATATTCCTTGAAGTGCTGGTCGGTCCGGTTAAGTATGAGGTAGCAGTCACTACAGGCGGCTACTAGGTCAAAGCCTCTTTTTTCAGCCAGTGCTAGGTTTCGGGCACAGCAACAGAAGGCAGACAATTCATCAACAACGGTGTATGGTGTGGAGCCGCAACAGTTCCAGTCATCGAGCTCTATGAGTTCCATATCCAAAACTTGGGCTACAGCTCTAGCCGATGTATCGTACATCGGGCTGTCATCGTGCATACAGCAGCCGGGGAAATAGCTATAGTATTTCATGATGCGCCTCCAAATGACCTTGCTTTGTCTAGAACTGCTTGAAACTGACGTTTTGCCTGCGGCTTCAGGGTTTTGGCTTTGAACTGCAGCCGCCCATGCCGGAGCAGGTCAAGCCCGACGGGTATTGCTTTAACAGCACCAAATGGGTTCACATTTAGATAGAAGCGACTCATGCAGCCGAAACGGGGAATCAAGCCTACTTTATAGACAGTATCGCTGAACAGTCTGTACAGGACTGGTGTATGTGTCCGCGGAGTGCTTAGGTTATGGCGCATGGCTAAGTGTTCTAAAGCATGCATGATATATGTTGGCACGATTCCTCTGGGGCAGCGCACAGTGCACATATAACAGGATAGACAAAGCCACATTGAGTTGCTGGATAGAACCTCATCTCGCATACCGGCTCGTGCCATGGCAATTAGCTCACGTGGTGTATAGTCCATTTTGTTGGCATTGGGGCAAGATGCGGAACAAGTGCCACATTGGATGCACAGGTTGATTTTTTCGCCGCCGGGCATTGATGAGATTTCTTGAATAAAATTGTTGCTGCCTTCTTTTTTTGTATCCATCGTATACCTACCTCTGTGTAATTATACTTCTTTTCTAATTTTGAATAAAATTAAGGAAAGCTACCATTTCCGCCCTTGTTTTTTCGACTTAAGGAATTGTCCGCCTATAATGTAGATAGCATAGGGTAACAGGCTTGGAACTAAAGCCTATATTTGAGCTCTTTTTGTTGCTGGTGAGCCTTGCCATTACCCCCAAAATAAGGTTATCATATCCGCCAGCAGATTTACTTCCGTAATAATGCTTGTTTTTCATTTGAGTTGAAAATTTGCCGAATGAATCTGTCACTGGGTATTTATGCTTAGACTAAAGTGAATTTGCCGTTAATTTTAAGCAAGAGTTTGATATAATGAACTCAGGTGGGAGAGACATCATTTGGGAACCATAAGGATTTTGATTGCGGATGACCATGCATTTGTCCGTGAGGGCACACGCCGTATTCTGGAGCAGGAACCGGATTTAGAGGTAGTGGCTGAGGCTGGGGATGGAGAGGAGGCGGTAGGACTTGTCTTAGATTTGAAGCCGGATGTTGCCCTGATTGATGTCGCCATGCCCAAACTGGACGGCATTGAGGCGACCAGACGGATAAAAGCTTTGTACCCTGCCGTAGCGGTGCTAGTGCTTAGTGCCTATGACGATGATCAATTTGTTTTCGGTTTGCTGGAAGCAGGTGCTGCTGGTTATATGTTGAAGAGCGTTCGTGGGCATGAGATAGTTGAGGCTATTCGGGCAGTACATGCTGGAGAATCGGTACTCCATCCCTTGGTTGCTCGTAAGGTTCTAAACCGGTTTGCTGGAGTTTCTGGCAAACTGCGTGAAAGGAAGTCCTTGGAGCTGCTCACCGACCGGGAGATGGAGGTTCTGAAGCTGGTAACTAAGGGCTTAAGTAACAAAGATATCGCCGACGAGCTTTGCCTGAGCGTACGCACTGTGCAAGGGCACTTGGCAAATATCTTCAATAAGCTTCGGGTTGGCTCACGTACCGAGGCTGTAGTGCATGCCTTGAAGGAAGGTTGGGTCACTCTTGACGATGTGTCCTGAGTATCGTGACCTCCGAATGGCTGGGATATATCGTTGTGCATCGACTGTCCTCTAGAGGGTGGTTTAGGGTTATCTCCAAGCCGAGCTTTTGGCTTATTTTAGCTCTGCTTGTACTCATCACAATTCCACATTATAGAGAAGTCATAGAGCAGCCATCTTTTTTTGCTAATCTATTAGCTAACGCTGGCTTGGATAGGCATGCCTTTGAGAGGATTTTATATTTGGTGCCGATTATCTGGGCGGGGTTTGCGTTTGGGTGGAAAGGGGCTTTGATTACCTCAATTGTTGCGCTGGCATGCATGTTGCCTCGGGCAATCTTTATTTCATCATCGCCTAAGGATGCTCTCTTTGAAACAGGTGCTGTTTTTATCTTAGGCAACGCGGTGGTGTTTGGTGTGGGAGCGTTGCGTGGGGAACGCGAACACCGTGTCCGGCTTGCGGCTATAAACTACATATCAAATTTGGTCTCTCAGTCGCTGGAATTGAAACAAATTTTGGATAGTAGCATTGATAGCATAATCGAGGTAATGAATGTCGATGTTGTACTGATTTTCCTTCTAGACGATGAAGCTGGCGAGCTTGCTCTTCATGCTCACAGAGGGGTTTCAGACTCATTTGTCCAGAGCGTTAATAGACTAAAACTTGGAGAAGGCTTAAACGGTATGGTCGCTCAGACCGGAGAGCCTGTGTTTACGAAAGATGCCTCAAAAGACCTCAGGTTGACCAAAACGGCAGTGAGAGAAGAAGGCATACGGTCTCAAATTATCGTGCCTTTGAAATCCAAAGGTGAGGTCATGGGCACCATTTGTGTAGCCATGCATAGCCATCGTCAATTTAATCGAGATGAGGTAGAGTTGCTGGCTGCTATAGGTAACCAGATTGGCGTGGCTATTGAGAATGCCAGCCTTTATGAGCAGGAGCATAAAGTTGCAGAGCAATTGCGAGCCTCTGAGGAAAGATATAGAGAGCTATTCCAGAATGCCCATGATGCTATATGGGTTCATGACATGGAGGGAAATATTGTCTCGGCGAACATGGCGGCTGCCAGACTTACCGGGCATGAAGTAGAAGAGTTGTGCCACATGAATGTTAAAGCTTTCCTTTCTGAAGAAAGCCTGAACATAGCTAAAGATATCAGGATAAGGATGCTTCAAGGAAAGCCAGTTGTTCAACCTTATGAGCAGAGACTGATTACTAAGGGAGGAGCTGAAGCTATTTTGAAGTTAACTACCAATGTAGTTGAGGTTAACGGGGAGCCTGTTGGCTTTCAGCATATTGCCAGAGATGTTACCCAAGAGAAGCGGATGGAGGAGAGTTTACGCTTCTATTTAAGCCAAATCACTATGGCTCAAGAGGAAGAGAGGAAACGCATTGCCCGAGAACTTCACGATGAGACCATTCAGTCCCTGGTCGTCCTGGCTCGTCAGCTGGATGACATTGCTTCCAGTGACAAAGGACTGTCTGAGTACAAAAGAATCCTACTAAGTATCTTGAGGGGACGAATTAACGATATAATGGCGGATGTGAGGCGGTTGAGCCAGGACTTGCGTCCTCCGGCATTAGACCGCTTGGGCTTGGTACCGGCGCTAGAATGGTTAGCCTCAGACGTCGAGAAACGCTCAGGGATAAATGTCGAAGTTAAGATAGACGGTGTTGGTCGACGTTTTCCCGCTGAAGTGGAGCTTGTGCTTTTTCGCGTCGCACAGGAAGCATTGAGGAATGTCTTGAGACATTCTCAGGCCACGAGCGCTGAAGTCGCAGTGGAGCTTGATGACAGGAAAATTAAGATAACCGTCAAGGACAACGGCAAAGGATTTGACCTGCCTGAAACGACCGGCGATTTGGTGAAGCAAGGCAGGCTAGGCTTGGCTGGAATGCAAGAGCGCATTCAGTTAATAGGTGGGAGCTTGGAGATAGAGTCAAGCTCAGACGAAGGTACGGTGGTTGTGATTGAGGCACCAGTGTGAAAAATTAATTTAAGAAGAGCGTGTTGATTGGTGATTTATACTTATGATTCCTCCGGTCTGGCTGGGCGAATGAGGAGAACAGGTTGTACCGATTGTTCAACAATTCTGTTGGCTACACCCCCATAGACCCAGCGGCTGACCCCACTACGTCCATGAGGGGTCATGGCTATCAAATCGACCTTTTCTTTTTGGGCTGTTTGCATGATGCTCTCTGCTACTCTCCCCAGGTCACCAGGGATAACTTGTGACTTTATTTTCATTCCCTGCTTTTCAAGCCTGGTTTTTACCCTGTTCAGATATTCAGATGCCTGCTTTTGTGTTTCTGCCCACAGCGCATCCCGGTGCTTTTTCCATGTGGGATTGATGGGGTGGTCTCCATAAGAAGGCACCAGGGGAGGCTCGCTTACTGTAGTTAGAACAATCTCTGCCTTAGTTCCCTTCGTTAGTTTCTCAATAAAGGGGATTGGAGCTTCGGCGAAAGTTGAGCCGTCCAGGGGAAGCAATAACCTTTTCAGTTCTACCTGGGAGACTTTCGGTGCCTTTGACTTTATCAGTAACACTTGGACGCAGGTGCCATATAGTACCTTTCGAGCTACACTTCCCAGTACCCAGCGCTTAATTCCAGAATATCCATGGGTGGAGATGATTATAAGGTCGATATTGTTTTTGTCGGCGAAGCTCACAATCTCATCGGGTACGTTGCCATAGGCAATAGCTGTAGATGCTTTTATGCCCTGTGACTGTAGCTCTTTTACATTGAGTTCCAGATAAGCTTTCATGGGGCGGTCCAACTGCTCTACAGAAGCAATGCTAACTGTAAATAGTATTAACTCACTGCCCCTGGTTTTAGCAATGTTCTTAGCATAGGGGATGGCTCGCTCTGCCAACTCGGAGCCGTCTAGAGGGACCAGCACTCTTCGGTATGCCATTATGCCTCCTTCATTGTTGTACGTGTTGAATTATAGCTTTATAAAGGCATTTCTGGCAACAACTTTTGAGGAGCTTAATTGTTTGGTTAAGTAAACGTGTGATAAAATTCAGTCAGGGCTAGTCTGAACTACCCTCTGGGTGGTGGCTAGCCCTATAGGTGTTTACTTTTCTGTCAGATTGAGTGGTGGTGGGGAGGTCTCCTGATTCTTAGCGGAGTTTATGCTGAGTGGAGATTCTTCGCTACGCTCAGAATGACAGGCGGAGGAAGGTGTTTGGAAATGGACTTATCTGGTCTACTTTCTTTAATGGAACAGGTTTCTGGCTATCGGCAGCTAAAAAGAGGGCTATCTGGGGCTAGACATAAAGACATTAAGCTGGTTGCAACTAGTGCTGTCAAGCCTTTCATTATAGCTGCTCTGCATAAAGAGCTAAACTTGCCTATTTTAGTGGTAGTGGCTCAACCTGAAAGTGCCAGGAGAGTCTATGAGGAACTGCAGGCTTGGTGTCCCAGTGCAACCCGGCTGCAGTTTTTTCCTGAAACGGACTTTTTGGGTGCTGAGTACTCGGCGTCTGATGCCTTTACGGTGGCTGAAAGACTGCGAACTCTTTCAGCTCTCACTCTTTGCCGTGAGGTATCGGCAGATGGACGGAGTCCCTTAATTGTAAGTTCCGCTTTAGCTGCTGTTGGCAGAACTATACCTCTGGATGAGTTCATTGAGTCTTACCATGCTCTGAGGGTTGGCATGAATGTCGACCCGCTCCAGCTTATAGCAAAGTGGCAGGCTATTGGGTATGAGTTGGAGAATGTTGTTGAGGTGCCGGGCACGGTGAGTCGCCGAGGAGGTATCATTGATGTTTTCTCTCCGGACGCTGAGTTCCCTGCCAGAATAGAGTTCTTTGGCGACCAGGTGGAAAGTATCAGGCTCTTTGACCCGAAGACACAGCGTTCGTTGAAACTATCAAACTCGGTGACGATAGCTCCGGCTAAAGAAAGCCGGCATGGTCTTAAAGATGACACTATTCTGGATTACCTGCCTGAAGAAACGCTGCTAATTACAGATGACCTTGATGAGCTGAAAAGTGTTATAGACAAGCTAAGTGATGAAGCTAAGGAACTTAGCCAGACGAAATCGGAACAGCGTGAATCAGCATCGGATTTGCCTGTAATATCATGGCTAGAATTTGAAAAGAAGATGAAGAAAATCAGGCAGCGCTTAATGCTTTGTTTGTGGAACACTGGTGAGTCCGATAGTGCCTGTCTTCAGTTCTTGCCCTTAGCTCCAGTGCCTAGCTATGGAGGCAGGCTTGAAGCCTTCTCCGGTGGACTCAAGAATATGCTGCAGCAAGGTCAGCGCATCATCGTAGTAAGTCAGCAGGCGAATCGTCTGGCTGAGCTGTTGCAAGAACAGGATATCATGGCAAGTCCCGTTTCACAGATAGAGCAGGTACCGCCTTTGAAATCGATTACTCTGGTTCAGGGGTCACTGGCTGAAGGCTGGGCAGTGAGAGATATCCTGACTCTGTTTACCGATAATGAAATTTTCGGATTCGTCAAACAGCGACGCTTATCTAAGAAAAAAGCAATACGTCATCACTGGTTTATTTCCCAATTGGTGCCAGGTGACTACATAGTCCACATCGAGCATGGTATTGCTAAGTTTTCCGGATTGACTAAGATGCTCACTGATGGTATCGAGCGTGAATACCTTGTGCTGAAATATGCTGCTGGCGATAGGCTTTATGTGCCTGTTGACCAGGTTGACCGTGTTAGCCGCTATGTCGGCGCCAGCGACCAGCCGCCGACATTAAGCCGATTGGGAACACAGGAATGGGCACGTACAAAGCAGAGAATCAAGGAATCGGTGGCTAATGTGGCTCGTGAGCTTTTGGGTCTGTATGCTACAAGGGAGGTAATTACTGGATTCGCTTTCTCCCCGGATAACCTGTGGCAGCAGGAATTGGAGTCGTCTTTTCCTTACATGGAAACCCCTGACCAGTTAGAAGCTGTTCAGGCTGTCAAAAACGATATGGAGAAGGCAAAGCCGATGGACCGTCTTGTGTGTGGAGACGTAGGTTATGGTAAGACTGAGGTTGCGCTTCGGGCTGCGTTTAAGTCGGTGATGGATGGCAAGCAGGTAGCCTTGCTTGTTCCGACTACGGTTTTGGCGCAGCAGCACTTTGTCACTTTTCGTGACAGGTTGCGGGCTTTTCCTGTAAGGGTGGAGATGTTGAGCCGTTTCTGCACCGAAAAGGAACAGGCTGGCATAGTCGATGGTCTGGCAGCGGGTACAGTTGATATTTGCATCGGCACTCACCGCTTATTGCAAAAAGACGTCGTGTTTAAAGATTTAGGGCTCATAATCATAGATGAAGAGCAGCGCTTTGGGGTGATACATAAGGAGCATTTCAAGAAACTTAGGAGGGAGATAGATGTTCTCACCTTGAGTGCTACTCCTATCCCCCGTACTCTTCATATGTCGCTGGCAGGAATCAGGGACATGAGCACAATTGAAACGCCACCGGAGGAACGCCTGCCAATTAAGACTTATGTGGATACTTACGATGACAGGATAGTGCGCGAGGCGATACTGCGTGAGCTGGAGCGGAATGGTCAGGTATTTTTCGTTCATAACCGTGTTCATAGCATTGCCATGGTTGCTGACAGGTTAGGTAGTCTGGTTCCCGAGGGCAGAATCTCTGTCGCCCATGGACGGATGCCCGAAGAGGAGCTGGAAAAGGTGATGACAGATTTCGTTAATCACAAAAGCGATATTCTGGTCACTACCACCATTATTGAGTCCGGACTTGATATACCTAACGTTAATACCCTGATTGTTGACTATGCGGACAGGTTAGGTCTAACGCAGCTTTATCAGCTTAGAGGTCGCATTGGGCGCGGTAGCAACAACGCCTACGCCTATTTCCTTTTTGAAAAAGGCAAGCAACTGACCCCTGAAGCTCGGAAGCGTCTCAGGACTATCTCCGAAGCCGCAGAGCTGGGTGCCGGATTTGCCATTGCCATGAAGGACCTGGAGATTCGCGGAGCTGGTAATCTGCTGGGTGTGGAGCAAAGTGGTTATATAGCTGCTGTAGGTTTTGACCTTTATTGCCGGCTATTGACTGAAGCAGTGGAGGAATTAAGTCAGGAGCGGACAGTAGGAGAGGAGACAAGAGCGCCGCAGCCTTCGGTTCCAACTATAGCTCTGCCTTTAGCCGCCTATATTACAGAAGAATATATACCTGCTTTAAGCACGCGGCTGGGTTTTTACCAGCGGCTGGCTGTGGTGAGACGAGCTCAGGAAATAGAGGACGTAGCGATGGAGATGGATGACAGGTTCGGACCTATGCCGCAGCCGGTCAAAAATCTTCTCTATGTGGTGGAGATTAAACAGCTTGCTGCTGCGGTGGGGGTGGAATCTATTTCTACAGAGGATAGACAAATAGTTTTGAATTTCAATAGTGCCAGAGATTTAAACAAATTGTCTTTATTACAGGACTTTAAGTCTGGAATCAAAATAGGCAGCCAGTACATAAAACTTGATATAAAGATATTAGGCGATAGTTGGCAGGAAGCGCTCAAGGAGATGTTTCGGAAGATTTCTGCAAATACTCAGTCCTCACAGGGACAGAGATGATTTTTGGGTCTACATTTGTAGAGCATTATCCAAATCTTGTATGGTAGCCCGCATTGGAAGGATACCGAACTCCTGTTTGAGAAGAAGCATCTTATCCCGGCCTTGCAACAGCTCCTCGTTTCGCTTTAAACTTTGCAGGCTATTGTTATCTGAGTTGCACAAGATGGTGCTCTTTACGAAACTACACGGGATTCAGACACACAGTTTAACGAATTTCACACCCACAATATTCCACGGACACAAGTCTAGAGCGAGTCAATGCTCATGCTTTATTCCCAAGTCCACTTATCTGTTCCACCCTTCATGCAATCATCTATGCATCCATTCCGCCATGTTCCTTGATATTTTGAACATCGGTCTTCACAACAAGAGCGACAAACTGGCACCGAAGTGGGTGGAGTAGGTGCTGAAGAAGAAGGAGGAATATATGAAGAGGATGGTGGGTAATATGGTGGGTAATATGGTGAGTAAGATGGTGGAGGGACATAATGAGGAATGTAGGAAGCAGAAGCGGTAGCATAATCATACTGGTAATCCATAATTTCTCCTGCAACCCAGCAAATTTGATATCTCGTAACCGTCCCCATACTTAGGGGAGTATATATGACATTTCCCAATTGATCAGAAAAAAGATATCTGGGGACATACGTAGTACCAACTCTGACGTCAACTATTGTGTCTCCATTGGCAGGACCGGCTTCATATTTTGTCAGTCCTGTACAATCAATGAAGACTAAACCCTTATCGATAGTTTCGAAAGCATTACATGCGTGGTTTATTCCCCACAGTATAACTAAACCACATCTAATTCCGGACTTTTCAGCATTATTGTGAAGCATTTCAGCAAAATCAATGCAAACAAAATCGCCCGGAACGTAAGTTATTTTGTCTGTATTGTCCGTCCTCAGAAAAGAAAGCAGTTGGTTCCACGTAGGTTTTTTAGCGTTGGGGTTTTCGTATAATTCTATGGCACGACCGTCAGTTGACGACACATAAGTATAATCGTTAGTCCATACTCTGTTAGGATATTGACTTTTATTGATCTCATAGTAGGTAGTAGAAGAATAGTTGGGAGTATCAGATGAATAAGGTAAGTTATCCGCTGGTACTTCTGACGTTGTTTCTACTGATGTTTCTGTGACTGTTGTTGTTTTATCCCACCAATTTGCCACCGATGTTATTACGTTGGAGAATGGTGGAATGCCAACTAAAGCACAGAAGACAGCAACTGCAAGTAAAGACCAGAATACAACTGCAAATTTTGGTTTAGACGATAGTTGTCTCGAGTGTTTCAGCATCCCGCATAACCAACTAAGAAGCCATATTTGTGCAATAATAAGGACGAGCAGGTTGAGTAGGTAAATACGTGGTCCGCTCTCGATAAGGTTATGTATTAGACTGATTATGCTCCAGATAGTAGTTACTAGAAGGCCTATCGTCCCAAGAATAATTACAAAACGCAATAATGACGATTTTCGAATAGAATAAAAGAATTGTGATAATTGATGTTTTGATGCAAGTCCGTTATAGCCTGTGAGAAATTTTCTGAAGACTACCTTGATGGCATAGAGTAATAGGATCGGCATAGCAAGGCCAAGCGCCAATCCTACGCTGTTGCCTGAATATTTAACTGCCATAAAGCACCACCAGACGACTGCGGAACATATAAGTATTTTCCAGAACCTTTTACTCTCAAGGATATTCACCAGCCATAGTGGTGGATCGATGGAGAGCTTAACCGGTTTATGGGCATCCTTAGTTCTATGGCTGGCTTGCCCTGTTTCCATCCGATCAGTCTTTTGATAGGCATGCTGAGTTTCTAAGTCTTGTTTTGTATAGATACGCCTGCAATTTCTGCATCTCCAGAGTAATAATTCACCATCATAATATAGATTCTTGCCACAGTCCGGACAAAGCTCTTGGCTCAAGGTCGGCTCAACAAATTTTTTCTTTGGCCTAATGGCAAATTTCTTGCTACACCCTGCGCTCGGACATTTCCAATAATCATCCTTGAGATAGTATCTGAGTATCGGCGATTCTCTGCATCTGGGGCAGCTTAGAGTATGTCTGCCACATTGCCAGCATGTGATTTTCTGTGGATTAGGATTTAGAGCTCCACAGTCTCTACACCTAGCCATTATGTCTATTTCCTCAACCTGATGAATCATATCAGCCATCCTCCACCACCACTTTTCATCTCCTAGAAGATGTCCCCGTTCCTCGCTATCTAACCTATCGAAGGAAATACAACCGGATTGTAGTCTACGGTAGGGACATAGAAATGGCTGTGTGTAGAATCTTCTACACCAGGAACATTGACTAGTTTGGAATACCCTCAGTATATTTCGCAGTCGTTCTGGTATAGCTGCCTTTTCGACTTGTTCAATAATTTCTGATGCCTGAGAGGGGTTAAACTTGCAGCCACAATGTTGGCATCTCCAATGTGCTTCTGTTGTCTGAATTACTTCGTGGGTCCAGCAAACCGGGCATTCTGCTAGGCTGTTGTCATATTCTTTCCTATGTGCAGGATCGGAAAGTACTTCATAGGCCTCGTTGATTTTCTTAAACTTATCAACTCTTTTAGGATCTGGGTTAATGCTAGTGAATACCTCGCGGAATTGGTTTGCTAGCTTGCGGAATGCTTGTTTGATTTCTGCCTGTGTAGCTGTTCTTGACACCTTAAGGATTTCGTAATACTTGTAAAACCTTATGAATGGCCGGTTTCTATGAGCCATTTCTAATTCCTAAAGGTCAGTTCTCACAATCGCAAACAATACAAAAAGTGGGAAATAGATACTGACAATCTGCACATATAATGAACTTCAGTTTTGCTTATTTCCAACACTATCAATATTCATTGAACCTATTATATAACCGATTTATCAGAATAGAAAGGGGGGAGGTGAATCAACAAAAGGTAACATGAAAGCATAGTGCACCTCCCCTTGAGGCATAATAGAACCAAAGAATCGAAAAGGAGGGCGCTGTGAATTACATTGGAGTCGACTACCACAAAAAGTATTCCTATATAGTGGTGAAAAATGAGGATGGATGTGTCGGAGGAAGGGGCACGGTGAATAACAACAAGGAAGAGATCCAGCGTTTTCTGGAGCCATATCGCCCTGGGATGGCGGTAGTGGAGGCAACACGAAACTGGTGGCTCATTTATGACTGGTTAGATGAGGTATTGGATGATGTGACTCTAGCCCATCCCTTAAAGGTCAAGGCTATTGCCGAGGCCAAAATCAAGACTGACAAGATAAGCGCTGATATTCTGGCAGACCTTCTCCGTGCCGACTTACTCCCGAGGGCCTACGCTCCCAGCAAGCAGACGAGGGAACTCAAGAACATCTTAAGGCAACGAATGTTCTTTGTCCGGGTGCAGACCATGATGAAGAATCGGCTCCATGATATCTTGGATCGCCATCCTGAGATGCTTTCCCAGGCTCCAGAGGCATCGGATTTGTTCGGAGCTGCAGGGATGCAATGGCTTAGCCAAACAGCATTACCTGGGGAAGATAACAAACTCCTCACCTCTGAACTTGGGTTCCTTAAGTTTCTGAAAGAAGAGATCTCTCAGAGCAACGGCACGGTTAAAAAGCTCGCCAAGAAGGATAGAAGAGCAAGACTCTTACAGAGCATCCCAGGCATTGGCCCATTTTTCTCTGTACTCATTCTATATGAGATTGATGATATAAGCCGATTTAGAGATGAGAAGAAGCTATGTGCTTACGCTGGCCTTGTTCCCTCGACACATGCCTCAGGCGGCAAGGTATTTCACGGCAGGATTACCAAGACAGGGAGTAAATGGTTGAGGTGGGCGGCTATTGAAGCTGCACAGACCGCGGTTCGCAGCGATTCTGAATTCCACGCTTACTATCAGCGCATCCGGATAAGGAAGGGCACTAATGCGGCAAAGGTGGCTACTGCGCGCAGGCTCTTAACCATTGTCTACCGTCTGTTGCGCCAGGGAAGGTTCTATGAGAGGAGAACTACCAACACACGTAAGATCGTAACCCCGGCTGCCCTCGTTACTGACTAGCTGACACCAGTCGAGCTGCTACAAAAGGTTAGGGAGCCGGGGACCGCAGGTTATTATGTCGAGGCTTTGCCTCGACGGATAGGAGTATGGTTTGTAAACCGCCCGGAAAATCCGGGCTAATAAGGGGGTGATTGATTGGTGATTGCCAAATGTTTCAGCCTTGCCCCGAGTTCAATGGCCTCCGCTAGCGCTGCGGCACTCGTTCGCTTCGCTCCGACTGGTGCTCCGCTCACGAGGCTTGATTACTCAAACGGTGATGATGTTTGCTCATCCCCTGAAGTTGAATTAAAGGAGTTGGAGTGAGGACTTGCATTATGCTTTCATAGGAGGCTAGAGTTCACCCAGGCTGTAAAATCTTTGGTTTCTGTTCAAGACATGTCATTGAACGAGAGCCAGGAATCGAAAAATATCTGGATGCGTTATACATTTCTTTCTTCAGGATTATTATCGCATTCTGCGTCTTACAATGCGTTGACTTCTATTAATCTTGCTCACTGTTTTTGCATCGGGCGAAGCTCCGATAGCCCGCTCAAATGCGGATAGGGTGACCTGCCCCCCGAAAACCAGTCCAGCGATAATGTTAGACTGGACAATAAAGAAAGGGGGTATTTCATTGGCCAGAAGACAATTCAAATCAGAGCAAATCATCAACAAGCTCCGCGAGGCTGAA